>Ga0208935_1000188_pt1 | contig 11234 bp, 10 predicted proteins | sample June2015DPH_6_20_FD_184693 | JGI IMG/M metagenome (GOLD analysis project Ga0208935, IMG submission 184693) | Peatland microbial communities from SPRUCE experiment site at the Marcell Experimental Forest, Minnesota, USA - June2015DPH_6_10... | ecosystem: Environmental > Terrestrial > Soil >... | reverse complement strand
GTTTTCCAGGGCCGTGAGCGAGGAAACTCGCGTGCGGAGGTAATTTGTGGTGATGCCTGGTCCGGGGCCGATTTCCAGGGCCGGCCCGTGCAGGGCAGCGCCACGCAGCGCCCAAGGCATGAGTTCGGATTCGACTCTGCGTTTCCAATTTGCTGATTCGCAGTACCAATGATGAATGCGGTTCATTGCGCGATCCCTTGGTGGCGCGAGGAGAGAATAGCGATTGCCGGGATTACGTTCTTTCGATATTGTGACAATGAATGTCGCGAAATAGACAAAGCGCGAAGTTCGATCCCGGCGGCCCAGGGAAGGCGCAGGTTACAACGCTGAGCCGCGACTACCCGGCAGGGCACGTAATCCCCCTGCATTTTCACGATCGCGACCAATTGGTGTATGCGTCGCGCGGCGTGATGACGGTGCGCACGGGCGTTGGCACGTGGGTGGTGCCGACGCACCGCGCGGTGTGGATTCCGGCGACCGTGCCGCATAGCATCACGATGTCCGGCACTGTTTCGATGCGAACACTTTATTTGCGGCCGCGCTTGGCGAGGACTTTGCCGCGGAGTTGCTGCGTGGTGAACGTGCCTCCGCTGTTGAGAGAATTAATTCTGCACGCGTGCGCGCTGGCGACACTCAACGTGCGCAAGGAGCGGCAGCGGCATGTGATTGATTTGATCGTGGACCATCTCGAAGCCATCGAGACGGTTTCGCTGCAGCTGCCAAACCCGACGGACGCGCGAGCGCTGCGAGTGGCCGCTGTGCTGCTCGCGCATCCGGGGGAGCAGCGAACGCTTGGGCAGGTATGCAAAGCTGCTGGCGCGGGTCGGCGCACGATCGAGCGGCGGTTCCTGGGGGAAACGGGAATGACTTTTGGCAAGTGGCGGCAGCAGTTGCGTCTGATGCAGGCGATGCGGCTGCTGGCGGAGGGCGCAAAGATCACGCACGCGGCGATGGAGGCTGGCTACAGCACGCCAAGCGCGTTTATTTTCATGTTCAGGAAAACTTTTGGGACGACGCCTGGTGCCTACTTCGGAGCGGGTGAGAAACTCTAATTATCGACCGAGGTATTATCGCTGGTGGAGCAATTTTGATTCGCGTTCGAGGTTTTCCCAAGGTGAGATTGTCGTGCGCAAGCCTTGCGAAGAAGCGTTGTTGATTCTTATGTTCCAAATATCTGAGGAGTTCAAGCCCCATGCTGACGAGACCCCGCTGGCTGCTGCATCTGGAAGGGGCCGGTATTTTCGCCCTGGCGCTCATTTTGTATCGCGCGGGACATTTCCATTGGTGGCTGTTTGCGCTGCTACTGCTCACGCCTGATCTGTTCATGCTGGGTTATCTGGCGAATCCCAAGATAGGTTCGGGCGCCTATAACCTAGTGCACACTTCGGCCGTGCCGATTTTGTTGTTGGGCGTCGCGATCGTGGCTCCGCTTCCCGCTCTTGAGCCTTACGCCCTAATCTGGCTGGCACACATTGGCATGGACCGCATGCTGGGCTTTGGTCTGAAATATCCCACGCGGTTCCGAGATACACACCTCCAGCACGTGTGAAACGAAACCCGTCGTAACCGGTCCGCGCGGTTCCGCTTCCATCAAACGCATCACGGGCCTGAGATTGGGTGCTCGAATTGTTTGCCGGCAGGCGCCGGTTTCGGCTTGGCGAAATTGGCGGGGTCGATCGGGACGTTTTGGTGGACCTCGTCGAATTGGAATGTTGACGTGTTTCCGGGTTGAGACGTGGTGACGCGGAAAGGGATTTGCACGCCATCTACCTCGCGATAGTCGGCGTAGTCAATTTGGGTCGGATTGCGGCCGAGCGGGGTTTCGGCGTAGCGAATCATGCGGACTAGCAGGCCGGATTGCTTGTCGAAATATAATTTTACCGGGGGCTGGCCTTCGCGGATGGCCAGGAGCAGATAGACGTCGCGGTCCGCGATCTTTTCGGGATATTCCAGGCGCAGCTGGGGGAAGATCTGCTGGATGTGCAGGGGGAATTGCAGATCGGCGTCCATGCGCGCGGCGGCGATATCGGCGTCGTGCATTTCGCGCGGCGCGTGGCCGGGCACGCTGGACCAGCCGGATTGGCCGTCGAAAGTGGTGACGACGCTTTCGCCGCCGGACATGTGACGGAGGATCGACTGCTTGTCCGGAGCTTGCGTGAGAATTTCGACGAGTTGCGTTTGGCCGTGGACAGTTGTGGAGCCCTTCTCCACCAGGGTAGTGATTTTTTCGATGGCTGAGGTACCGCCGAGCGCGTGGACATAGTTGTCGAGCAGCTGGGTTAAGGTGGGCATGTTCGCTGCAAGCTTCGCCGGTGCGGCGATGTTGGCGGCGGCGGCATTCGGCTGGGATTCACCGCCGACAACTGGAATCGTCAGCGGATTCGGCGCGCCGCGATGGCAGGAGTAGCAGGTCACTTCGCGATGGTCCTCGAAACTATTTTTGTTGAGCGCGAACGTCATTTGCATCATTTCGCGCGCGACTTGCTTGGTTTTTTTGTCGTCTTTCTCGAAATGATCTTCTACGTGGCAGAACGTGCATTGCACGCCTAGCGATGCGGTGATGAATTGCATGGCGGGAATCACCTGGCCGGCGGGAACGCCTTTGAGAACCTCGATATTTTTATACACCTGCTCGGCAGCTTTTCCCGCCTCGCCGCTCGACGCTTGCTGCGCAGCTCGATCCGCAGCGGGTGTTTCGTCCATCGCGGCTTTGATGTTTCCGGCCAGTGCGTCGGCTTTCGCGGTGTCGCCTTCTTTTTGATACAGGCTCATCAGCGTGCTTGCTGCGGGCAGATATAAAGGATCGAGCCTGAGGGCGCGCTCCAGATGCGCGATAGCGGGAGAAGCGTCGCCTGACGCGACGTAAGGCGAAGCGGCGCTGGCTTCGGCGAGCGGGGAATTGGGATCGAGCTCGAGCGCCCGTTCCAACGCGATTTTGGCTTCGGCGTTTTGTTGCGCGAGTAGCAGGGCTTCGCCGATCCATTTGAAAAAATCGCTGTCGTTCGAGAATTGCGCTTGGACTTCAGTGAGCGTGCGATAGCCCTGCACGATGAATGGCGAAGATTTGCGCTGCGTGCCGGCGTCGATATAAGCGATGCCGAGATTGCGTGCTTGCAGATCAGGCGAGGGCTCGCGCCAGGCGGCTATGCCGCTATCGGCGGGCGCATCGGGCAGCGACTCGGGGCGGCGCTGAATTCTGTGGTCGGTGAAAGCGGAGTGGCCGCCGTCTTTCGCGTCGCGACGCGGCATGTGGCAGGAGAGGCAATTGCTGTCCTTCGCGGGATGCGCGCTGACGGTGGGGAATTTTGCGGCATGGCACGTCAGGCAGACCGAGCGATAATAAGCGACGGCCTCAAGCGGCCCGTCGTTTGGTTTATGGTGCGGATCATGGCACGTGCCGCACCACAAGCGCCCGTTGCTGTTGCGCGCGCAGGCGCTGAGCGCGAGTTGCTCCACGTGGCTGATGACTTTAAACGCGCCGGTGGGATTCGCGTCATGATAAGTCGTGAAGACGTCCTCGGTGCGCTCGCCCGGTAGGAAATCGCTGAGCTGCTTTCCGGGATTGGGGACGCGCGCAACTCCGAAGAGATGGCATTGCTCGCAGATGCTGTCGCGCGCCGCTGGCTCGAGCCTCGCGGGATTTACGATATTGCCGCCGCGCGGATCGGCGAGATGTTTTTCCGCGGGACCGTGGCAGCGCTCGCAGGTGATCGCTTCCTCCGACGCAGGAAATACCGGTGAGCGGTATTCGTTCAACGTATCGCTGACGTGCAGTGCGGTGCCGGAATGGCAAAGTACGCATTCCTCGCGGATGGGGCGGGTGAAATCGGGGTCGGGCTGATTTTCGAAGCCGGGCGCGAGATCATAGGCTTGGCGGCTTTTGTAATACGCGACGGGGGATTGAAAAAGATGGCCGCCGACATCCACTAGATATCCGCTGGCGTGATTGCCCGAGCCGACGACCCAGTCAATGTGATATTCACTTTGGTCGCCGCCATTTTCCCAGCGCTGCCAGTAGCCGGTGGGCGTCGAGTACATGGTGATCTTCGAGCCGTGAGCGCTCACAGTGCCGTGTGGTTCCTGGCCGGGGCGGCGCAGGGAATGCGCCATGGCCGAGCGCGCATAGCCAGCGACTTCGGCGGGGTGGCAAACCGCGCAGCGGCTGGAGCCGCTGGGCGCGCTGGGCGGCGGTTGCCGTTGCGCTGCGGGAGGCGCGGAGTCTAGGGTTCGGGCGGCCGGCGCCGCGGACTGACTTTGAGTTATTGACGCGCTGGCGAGAAAGACTGCAACAAGGACGAAGCATGCCGAGACGCGTGAGATTGTTCTCGTCAGCTGAGATCGCCACGTCGTGCGGCGAGGCGATCCAGGAGCAGAATTCTCGAGTCGCGACATGCGCTAAAGTATAGAGGCCTCGGGCTTGAGACGCGAGTGCGGCGAGAAAGGTTGCGACGCAGAGCGAAAGTTCGAAGGCGATGATACGCAGGCGCCGGAAACGGCGGCCCGGTCCCGCGTTGCGGGACCGGCCGCTACAAAATCACAAGCGGCGGCGGGAATAACAGAGCCGGCGGGACGCCTGCCTATCGGCAGGCAGGCAGGCGGGCGCCACGAAAAACTTCAGAGTCTGGACGGATGTCAGCGGAATCGGATAGCTCACATGAATTGGAGGCCGTGATGGAACAAAACTTAAAGGACACCATGGCATTGCTCGCGCGCACGCCGGCGGCGCTCGATGCTTTGCTGCGTGATTTGCCGGAAGCGTGGACCCTGCGAAATGAAGGGGAGGGCACGTGGAGCGCTTTTGACGTCGTGGGCCATCTGAAACATGGCGAGCGCACGGATTGGATGCCGCGGGCCAGGATGATTTTGCAATTTGGCGAGACGCGTCCGTTTGAACCCTTCGATCGTTGGGGACAGGAGCGCGAGAGCGCGAGCAAATCGCTCGGACAATCACTGGATGAGTTTGCGCGTTTGCGTGCGGAGGGTTTGCTCGAATTGCGCGCGATGAATTTGCAGCCGCAGGACTTGAAGCGGTGCGGAAGGCATCCTGCGCTGGGGTTGGTTACATTGGCGCAGCTGCTGGCGACATGGGCCGTTCACGACTTGACTCACTTGCACCAAATCTCGCGGGTGATGGCACATCAATATGACGCGGCGGTCGGCCCTTGGCATGCGTACCTTGGGGTTTTGAAGTGCGCAGGGCATAGCGCGCCGTAGTGGACTTTCGAGATGTGCGGATTTGCGAAGAACGAATACGATCAGTTTACGGAGGACGAAAAATGGAAACGCCGGTAACGATTGCCGTGCCTGATCTTTCCGCGCGACCGTTTCGATTAATTTCTGAGCGGGCGATGGCGGCGGCGCCGGACGCTCTCTTTCTTGCATGGACTGAGCAGTTTGACCGCTGGTTTGCAGCGCCCGGAACGGTATTGATGAAAGGCGAGGTCAATACGCCTTTCTTCTTCGAGACTGAATTCCAAGGAGCGAGGCATCCACATTACGGGCGGTTCCTCAGGTTGCATCCTGACCGGTTGGTGGAAATAACCTGGGTCACTGGCGCTACCCACGGCGCCGAGACGGTGGTGACCGTGGAGCTGCGGCCGCACGAAGGTGGCACGCAGCTGCGGCTAACGCACGCAGGATTTCCGGATGAGGAGTCAAAGAAGCGTCACGAAGACGCGTGGCCAATAGTTTTGGCGCAGCTCGACCAGCGGATTTTCGGCCGCGCGTAGAATTCCCGGGTACAGCTGCACAGACCCCGAGTTCCTCGCTTTGATCCGTACCGCAGCTTACCGCGCATGTGTTGCAGCTTCTTCGATCAGCGCCGCGACTTCCTTCGGGTGTGAGACATAGACGCAATGACTGGCGCCTGCGACTTCCACCTTGTGGCTCTTGGCTCGTTCTGCGTACCAGCGCTCCAGGTCAGGATTGATCGTTCTGTCGCTTCCCGCGACGAGTATCCAGCTGGGTTTGCTGCGCCATGCGGCGGTGGTGATGGTGCCCTTGAAATTGTCCGCGAAGTTGAACACTTGCGAGCGCGCCATGAATGCAGCTTGCTCGGCTGGCAGATCGGCCGCGAACAATTCGTGAAATTGCGCTGCGTCGAGGTAAGTGAAGCCATCTGACGTCTTCTTGATCGCTCCCGACTTGCTGAGGTCGCTCGGGAAGCGCTTGCCGTCGTCGGATTCGTTTTCGCCAGCATCGGGCATGTGGGCGGCGATGTACACCAAGCCGACGACCGATGGATCCGTTCCGGCCTCGGTAATCACGGCGCCGCCGTAGCTGTGCGCCACGAGAATGGTCGGTCCATCTTGCAGGGAGAGGACGCGCCTGGTGGCAGCGACGTCGTCCTGGAAAGTAGTCTCCGGTTCCTGGACCATGCTGACGTTGTAGCCGTGCTTGACGAGAATGTCATACGCGCCGCGCCAACCGGAACCATCGGCCCAGGCTCCGTGCACTAGAACGATGTTGTGAATGCGATGCTGTTCGTTCTGCGGGGAGACTGCGGAGCAGGTGAGCAGCAACGATAGGACGCAGAGGGACTGAAGGATTCTTCGCGTGGATCGGATGAATTTCATGCAATTAGGCATTTTGACGCTCCGTTCGTGAATTGATTTGCGCATCGCGATGGCGATGCTGGGATTCGGAAGTTGCCCCACAGATTCCTGGTTGGATATAGAGCGGTTTGTCTGGACCGGCGAAAAACCCCGGCGGGGCCAATCCTAATCCAAAAACGCGATTCCGGGCTGGAAAATTTTTCTGTCGCGCGAGGCGACGTTTTTCGTGGGCCGGGCAAGACATGGAGAACTCCATCAGGCCGTGAAAATTTACAGCCGCGCAAATCCGATCGCGCTGGCGTGCGGCTTTCGCGGCTGGCACAATCTTCGCATTCAAGGGAGGTGCGCGTGTCCGACGAAAACGGTACCGAGCGTCGCGGAGAATTACCCACTGCGCCGACTTCCAGCGGCGACGCAAATCAAGTGAGCGCGCCCGTTTCTGAACCGCCTCGGCGCTGGGGACGCACGGAGCGTAACCGGCTGCTGATCTGGGTGGCGATCGCGTTCATTTTTCCGGGGCTGCCGGTTCTTGCGCTCCATCTTCAGGGCGATCGGTCGAATGCCGTCTTCAGTGTGCGCAGCGAATTGCCGCTCAAGGCATGGTTCGCATTTTGCGTGACGCTGGCGACCTGGATTGTTTCGCGCATGGAAAAGCGGCCGCTGAGCGACTACGGAATTCCTCCGCGCGGAATTTTCGGATTGCGATTCTGGGAAGGCTGTCTCTGGGGCTTCGCGATGCTTTCCGCGATCCTGCTCGTGCTCCGCGTGACGGGCCATTTTCAAATTGATTCCGTGGCGCTAGCGGGAGGCGCGGTGTGGCGGTATGCGATCGGCTGGGGCGCCGTTTTTCTGGCGGTAGCTGTGCATGAAGAGTTTGCGTTTCGGGGCTACTGGCTCTTCGCGTTTGCCAGATTCAGAGGGTTCTGGAAGGCCGCTCTGCTTACTTCATTCATCTTCGGCCTCGCGCATCTCGGCAATCCGAATGAAAACGTTCTCGGCATTTTGCAGGTCGTATGGATCGGGCTGCTTTTTTGCCTGATGATCCGGCGGACGGGCACCCTGTGGTTCGCCTTGGGATTCCATGCGGCGTGGGATTGGGCGGAGACGTTTTTCTACGGCACACCAGATAGCGGCTTGCTGGGTGTGGGCCGCTACCTGAACACTTCCGTGCAGGGCCCGAAATGGCTGACGGGAGGTTCGGCGGGCCCGGAGGGCAGCGTGATCGCGTTTCTGGTGCTGCTGCTGTGCGCGCTGTTAGTTCATTTGCGATTTCCGAAGGTGGTGTATCCGGATCGTCCTGGTTAGCGCGGCGGGCGATCGGACTTTTTGAATGCCGCGCAGCGACAGCGGGCTCGCGAATGGCGCGTTCAATCATTACAATCCCATCTCGCGGCATAATAACCTCGCATACGGTTTCACTCGTTAGCGCTGCTGCGCTTTTCTGGCGCGAACATAATGCGGAGCTGCCGTCCACCTTCGGTGTTAATGGCTAGCGGGTGCGCCCGTTTTCGAGTCACTTTCCCCCTCATCTCGCGGGCATTCCTGCTGGCGATCGTTTTGCTTGCGAATCTCGCGGCTGCAGTAACGCTCTCGGCCGGATCCTCGCAGAAAAAAGAGAAGAAGCCGGGGGCGTTAGAGTGGGATCCTCCCCAAGTGGACGCGCCTGTGCCGGGTATTTCTGCTATGCCGCCTTGTCCACTTCCTGACATCCTGAAAAAGGCTGGAGAACGCGCGCAGGAATTGATAGCGAATCTTAGCGATTTTAACGCGCACGAGCGGATTCGTTACTCACAGACCGACGACCTAGGCGTACTGGAAATGTCGGTCGATGCGAAGTTCGATTACCTAGTGGATTTCGGCGAAAAATCCGAAGCCCACACGGTGCATGAGACTCGGACGCCCCTGGCCGGTTCCGACAAAGCGCACGTGGGTGAGATTGCGGATCGAGGTTTGCCAGTCCTGGCCCTGCTCTTCAATCCCAATCTGCAGCGCGACTATGAAATGCGCTGCGAAGGTTTCGCACAATGGAATAATCAGCCCGCATGGGTTGTTTACTTTCGTCAGAACAAAGAAAAGCCCCCGCGCACGTTTGGAATCCGCACCGAAACACAGATTTTGCAGGTGAGCCTGAAGGGCCGCGCTTGGATTGCGCCTGACTCCGGCCAAGTGATGCACCTGGAAACGAATCTGGTGCAGGGGATCGCAACGATTGGATTGCAGAGCAACGCCGTGTCGGTGGATTACGCGCTGGTGAAGTTCCAGTCGCGCGACGTAGTGATCTGGCTGCCGCAATCCGCCACCGCGTATTCCGACTACGGCAAACGCCGCATAATCATCGGTCACACCTTCTCGGACTTCCAGCTGTTTTCCGTGCAAACGCAGCAAGTGATCGAGAAGCCCAAGACACCATGAGCGAACCGCGCGCGCCGAGTGCAGCGGCAAACTTCAGACAAAACGCAGCCAGCCTTCGAAGATGTCGGACCAGGCGTGGGCTAGCATGTTGGCGCGGAGGTTGCGGCGCCAGGCTGCTAGCGCGCCGTAGAGGATGCCTAGCGCGGCGATTACGATTACCTGTTTCCAGCCTTGGTAGGTGTGGGCTAGACCGAAGATGGCGCCTTGCAGGATTACGGCGGCGGCTCGGCTGCCTGTGGCGGCTTGAAATTGTTTTTGCAGGTAGCCGCGGAAGCTGACTTCTTCGCCGATGCCGGCGGAGATGGAGAGCAGAATCCAGAGCGTTACTTCCGCGAAACCTGTCGGCGGCTGGTATGGCGCGGTTGCGGCGGGGATGCGTTCGACTGCGCGGTGGACGAGCCATGCAGTTAATTCCCACACGCCCCAGAAGGGTATGGCGATGGCGACGTCCGTCGCTACATCGCGCCACGTGGCCCAGCGATCACCGGTGAGGTCGCGGAGGTGGCCACCGCGCCAATGGACTCCTGCCCAGGCCCAGTAGGCCATACCCCACTCCGAGAGAATCAGGAGCGCGTATTTGAGGAGCACCGCGCTGTGCGCTGCTGTTGGCTGCGCGGTTTCTGGGGCCACGGTGCTGGATGGAAGGCTCGCGCGAAAACCGAAGTACGCGAAGATCAGCAGGATCGAGAGTGTGTGCCACGGGGAGGCAATCAGGCGGCGCTGTGGCGACGTCGGCGTTTGCGCGGGGGTGATCGTGGCTTGGTTGTCGTTCATGCGTTCACGGAAGAGAAGATACACGAAGACATGGATTGATACGCGCGGGCGCACGAAAAGATTGCAGGGAATCTTGTGATGTGCGGGGCAACGGCTGAAGCTTGCGCGCCGTCATCCTGAGGAGCGCGGCGATTTTTGCCGAGCTTGGCGAGGATTAGCCGTTCAGAGGGAGGCCTTGGACGTCCCAATCTAACGAGTAGAGCGCATTGTTGGTGGTGATCATGGCGCGACGGCTTGGCAGTAGCGCAAGGCCCACGATGTTGCTGCCGCTGACCACCAGCTCGGCCTTGGCCTCGGGAGTGAGGCGCACGATGCCGCGCTGGCCGCCCAGCGATGCGGCGACGTAGAGATTCCCGGTGCGGTCGAACGCGAGCCCTTGCGGGCGGCCCAAGCCGCGGAAAAATGTGCTGACTTCGCCTGCAGGATTGATGCGATAGACGCGATCGTAGCTGGAAGTGGTGGGGCCGGTGACGTAAAGCTCGTCAGCCGCGCTGAAGGCCAGGTGGTACGCGGCCATCGAGGGCTCAAGCGTGGCGAAGACGAAAATTTCGCGCTCCGGGCCGATCTTGAAAATCGTGCCGCTGCGATCGCCGACGTAAAGATTTCCGGCCTTATCGAACGCGAGGCCGGTGGCGATACCCATGCCTTCGATCCATTGCATCGAGTGGCCGTCGGGCGATACGCGATGGATCGCGCCATCGTGACGGCTGGAAACGAATAGGAAGCCTTCACCGTCAATCGCCAGGCCGGTGGGATTCATCATTTCAGTGATGAAGGGCTTGATGGCATGGTTGGCGGTGACTTTGTAGAGTGAGACGGGAACTTTCTGGCCGCGCTGGCCGCTGAAGGTGACGTACACGTTGCCGTCGGCATCCACGGCGGGGCTGGCGACGGGATGAAGATTGTCGGCAATTTGCGTGCCGAGCGCGAGCGGGAAAGGCGGGCTTTCGACGCCGGCCATTCGGACGCGGACGGTGCCGCCCGCCGCTCCTTCCGGGACGCGCGCAATCAATAGATTTTCCGCAGCGAGGACCAGACTGGCTTCCGCGGCGCCGAATTGCACGAGCGGGCGCGCGTGGTTGCGCGTGCCGAAGCCGCTGCCGTGAATGGCGACTTCGCCGCCGGGGAGAGCGGCGGCTGGCTTGATGCTTTCGATTCTGGGAGCGGCGGTCATGTTCGCGTTCAGGTTTTGCGGCGCGTTGTGTTGACTCTGATAGCTTGCACTAAATTTGAGCTTGTGTCATTGCGTGTGTGCTCGTGTCATGGGTTTGCTTGATGCATTGGCTGCGAAAGTCAAAAGCGCCCGCCTGAAATGCAGGCGCCCGCTACTGGTGGCCTGACTTTACCACTCGGCCAAGCGCGTCGTGCGTGGCCGGGCGTTGCGGCTCCCTACAGTCCCGCGGCGCGGGCTAGCCATAGGCCGATCGCGGCGTAAATTCCGGCGATCCAGTCATCCGCCATAATGCCCCAGCCGCCGGATAGCGATTCCGCCTG
>Ga0208935_1000184_pt1 | contig 11319 bp, 7 predicted proteins | sample June2015DPH_6_20_FD_184693 | JGI IMG/M metagenome (GOLD analysis project Ga0208935, IMG submission 184693) | Peatland microbial communities from SPRUCE experiment site at the Marcell Experimental Forest, Minnesota, USA - June2015DPH_6_10... | ecosystem: Environmental > Terrestrial > Soil >... | reverse complement strand
AGCCATCCCGATACGTCCCTCGAACCGCAGTCGATTTCATGTCACTCATAGGAAGTGGCAGCGGGGGCAGGGGTAAAAATAAAATGCTCAGAATCAGTTTTCATTCCCCAGTTGCTTCAAGAGTATTAAATGATGCCGGATTGCCTGCGTCATGGTGGGATGCTGCCGATAAGGGACGCCAAACTCTTCGGCAGTCTCCTTTACGATCCTGGTCAGCGGAGCATAGTGGGTGTGGCACACGAAGGGGCACAGGTGGTGCACGATGTGATGGTTGAGGCCGCCCGCGAGCCAACCGACGAGCGGGTTTTCCGTCGCATAATCCGCCGTTGTCGCGAAAATGTGATACACGCCGTTGTCAAACTCACCGCGGTCCGTGGGAAAGTAGGTGGTGTCTATGGTGTGCGTCGTCTGGAATACAAGCGTTACGGCTAAACCGACGAACAAGTGGACCAGGAGGAACGCCCCGGCGACGAGCAGAGGTGATTTTCCCAGCACCATCACCGGCAAGACAAGCATGTAAGTGAGGTAGAAACCCTTGCCGGCAATGAGAATGGCATATTCGCGCAGAGGATGTTTGGCGCGTTTCAGATAATCGTGGGACGGGAAGAAAAAGCTCTCGAAGTCCCTGAAGAACACATAGTCGAGAGAGAACATCGCATAAAAGAACAGAGCATAGATGTGCTGGAAACGGTGCCAGGGTGCGCGGGATTCATAGGGGGTAAAGCGAAAGATGCCGCGTCCTGAAAGCGCATCGTCTTCGCCGTGGAGATTGATGCAGGAGTGATGGCCCCGATGATGGAGGATGCGCCACATGTACGAGCTGATTCCGCACAAATCGAAGACATAGTTCAGCGTTTTGTTGACGCGCGGCCGGGACGAGATGGCGTTGTGGTTGCTGTCATGGGCAATGTTCAGCAAAAGGAATGTCTGCGCGAGGCCACCCAACAGGTACAGGGCAACAAACTTCCATGAATCGGGCCGCAGAGCATACAGCGCAATCCAGGCGCCCACGAGGACTGCCAGGCCGACAGCGATCTTGACCCACATCGTATGGTCCGCTTTATGAGTAATGTTCTGGTCGGCAAAAAACTTATCCAGGCGGCGACGTAAGACTTTTGGGAAGGAAGGGGCACCGACGGATTCGGTGACGGACGCCGCTGAGGATTCCGAAGGTACAAGATCCGGAGTCTCCGAATCTGGAGCGATCGACACTTCGGATTCGAACGTCACCGGCGCCTCCGCGGTCATGCTGATTAGGCCCGACGCGTTCCATACGCTGCATCCGGGGTGCTGACCCTCAGCGAAATTGGTGCCGTGCCGACAGCCTCGCAGCACAATTTTAATGCGGGGCCGTAAAGACAATCAAGGACATTCGGAACCGATGATGCCTGGTTGCAGCGTGTGAACAATGGGAGCGTCGACGCATGGCGTTGTCCATGACGCTTTGTTAACATATAGCCTTCGATGAAGCGCAACGAACCGGGCTTCCGGCAAGAGACCAAAGAAGGTCGGCGGAGCTCCGCAATTCCCTTGCGCGCCTTTTGGGGGCCAAAATGGAACGCATCCGTTCCCCCGAGCGTCGAGCGGAGCTCTTGCTGAGGAAAAAATACACATACATTCTCACCGTCGGCCCGCACTTCAGGTCTGCACTTTCAAACTCAATCGCCGATTACCGCTTGCTGGGGAGAGATATTTGGTTTACAGGCTTGCGTTCTACTCAACATTGGAGGATCGCTGATTGATGGCGGCGTCAATTCTAGGCCACCTGGATAGGCTGGCAGATGAGCACCCGGACAAACTTCTTTATTCGTATCTTGATGTAAACGGCGATTCGATCGAAAGCTACACCTACGCGTCGTTTCTCCGCCGAACGGAGGCGATCGCCGGATATTTGTGGAAAGAGCGTCGTTTTGCGGCGGGCGACCGGCTTCTGCTTGCCTACCCGCCGGGGCTCGAAATGATCTGCGCGTTTTTTGGCTGCGTGCGCGCCGGACTGATCCCCGTTCCGGTGTATCCACCCAGTTCGCGTGGTTTTCAGAGCGCGCTGTACAAGATGGTCCATATCGCAAAGGATTGCCAGGCGGCTGGGATCTTAACGAGCAGAGACTACCAGGCATCCCTCAAGACGAATCTCGCCAGAAGTGGAGTCTCGGCGTGCGGCATTGATGTAGATTACATTTCCGGTCGGCCCTGGATCGCCACGGAAGATTTTGTGGATCCGATTGCGAATCGGCCAGCTGCCGGTCATTCGAGGATCCTTTTTCTCCAGTACACCTCGGGTTCGACGATGGAGCCCAAGGGCGTGATTGTCACGCACGAAAACATCCTGGATACCTGTCCGCTGGTGATCGACCATTCCGCGCCGGTCGTCGTTTCCTGGCTTCCGCAGTATCACGATATGGGACTGATCGGCTGCTACCTATATCCGGCACTGAAAGGTGGCACGACGTACGGTTTCTCTCCCACGGACTTCATTCAGCGGCCGATCCTGTGGTTCGATGCAATCACGGCCTACCGCGCCACCGCGACGGCTGCGCCCAACTTCGCCTACGACTATTGCCTGCGCGCCGGGAGGCTTTCCAAGGAAAGCCTGGAGGGCTGTGATCTCAGCTCGCTTCGCGTTTTGATGTGCGCCGCAGAACCCGTAAAGCCGGATACCTACACAAGGTTTCTGGAAGCGTTTCAGTCCTATGGACTGAAGTCCGAGAGTTTCTATGTCGCCTACGGGCTGGCGGAGAATACTCTGGCGGTTTCGCTGGGCGGTCGCAACATTGTTTCCGTCAACAAACGCGCTCTCTCTCTGGGGACGGTCCGCATGATTACCGAGGTCTCTGAAATCGGCGGAGCCACGAAGATCGTCAGTTGCGGAACGCCGCTCCCGGGTCTCGACGTCAAGATCGTGGATCCGGAAGGGCACTTCCCTCTTAAGCCAGAGCGCACCGGTGAGATTTGGGTCGCGGGAAGCGGTAAGTGCCGAGGTTACTGGAACAATCCGGAATTAACTCTGAAGCAGTTTCGTGCGCGGCTTGTGGACGATACCCCCTACCACGAGGGCTACCTGCGGACCGGCGACATCGGATTCTTCCACAACGGCGAGCTCTACGTCTGCGGCCGCATCAAGGACATGATTATTCTGCGCGGGCAAAACTATTATCCGCACGACGTTGAAAACGTCGTGGAGAAATCATCCGGCCTGATCCGGCACAACTGTGTCGCCGCGTTCCAGATTCAGGAAGATAGCGAACCTGCGCTGGCAATCGTCGCCGAAGTCAAAAGTCCCAGGGCGCTTCCCGACGCGCGAAAGATTGCGGCCGCGGTCCGAAATTATCTCAACGTGGAAGTGGCGGTGATTTCCCTCATTGCGCCTCGGGCGATCCCCAGAACGAGTTCGGGGAAGATCATGCGCCACAAGGCCAAGCAGATGTGGTTGGAAGGCAAGTTTACCGTTCTTTCCGACTTTTCGCGGGAGAAGGACGCCGGGAACTCCCAGTGCGAACCAGACATGCATTCCACGTTCGCCGAATTGAAAGCCCGATACAACCTGACAGGCCAGGAATCGTACAACCTCGTCGAAGCCGGACTGGATTCCCTGGATCTTGTCGTGTTCATGCATGAGCTCAAGGAGCTTCTGAAAAATAAAGGCGCCGAGATGCTGGCAAGGCAGGTCGATGTTGGCGTGATTCAGCGCGTCGCCGTAGCCGAGCTGTTTGGACTAGCCGAAAAGTTGAAGCGCGCTCCCGAAGAGGCACTGGTTCATCTGCGACATTCCCTGGCGGCTTTCCGCGAAGAGCAGCGCGCCGCTGAGAAGCGGATGATGAGCAATGACAGGAAGCTCATCTTTGAGCCTCCGGTGCCTTTGGCTTTGCCCGAGACACCGGTGCCGAATCAGGTGCTACTCACGGGCGGGACCGGCTTCATCGGTCCATTCCTCATGAAGAGCTTACTCGAACAGACAGGGGCGAAAATCTATGTTCTCGTCAGGTCTTCCGACGAAAAGCAAGGCAAGCAGAGACTGAGGGACGCGATGGAGTCAATCGGACCCTGCGACGTGGGTCTGATCGAGATGTTCGAAGCTCGAGTGATCCCCGTCTGCGGAGATCTAGGGCAGCCGAAGCTGGGCCTGACGCAGGACGAGTGGGAATTTCTCGCAAGTGAAATCGACACGGTCTTCCACAACGGTGCCACGGTGAACTACCTGTTCAACTACGACCTGATGCGTGACGCGAACGTGCTGGGAACCAATGAGGTTGTAAGGCTGGCGTTCGAGGGAAGGCCCAAAGAATTCAATTATGTCTCGACTACCTTCGTGTTTGGCTGGGCGGTTAAATCCGTCCTGAATGAGACCGACCTGAACGAGAATATGGAGTTGCTCGATTTTGGGTACAGCCAATCGAAATGGGTGGCCGAACAGGTGGTGGTCGATGCGCGCAGCCGGGGACTTTCCGCGCGGATTTTCCGGCCTGCTCTGGTGAGTCCATCCGTCACGGGCGGAGGCAACAACTTCGATATCGCCGTTCGCTTAGTTGCCTTCATGGTGAATCACGGCATTGGCGTTGATACTCTCAACCAGGTCAGCTTTGTCCCGGCGGACATTGTGGCGAACAACATCGTAGCGATCTCTACCACTCCCGGTACCGCGAATAGAACGTACCATGTGACGCGCGATGATTATTCGAACATGATGGATATCACTAGGCTCATTACTAAAGCGACTGGCCGGCAATTCGAAACATTTAGGCTCCCTGACTTTGTTCCCGAGCTGATCCGCAGATGCCGCAAGGAAGATCTGCTGTTTCCGCTGCTGGATTTTTTGGTGGGCTCTGTCGACAACATCTCCGCGATGGAGTTCAAACGCTACGACAGCTCTTCTTATCAAAAGGCCCGCGATGCCTCCGTGTGGGGCAAAGCAGATCCGTCTCTGGAGGATACGGTTAACGGCATTTTGAAATTCATGTATCGCAAGGGGATCATTTCGGTTGCGGCTCGTGAGGTCAACGCCGTGTCACCGAGCGACGGGCTTGCGGACTGGACAGATGCAATCTCCGCTACTGCTTCTTAAACGAGAGCTTCTCCGTCAGCCGCTGGCCCGTTTCCAGCGTGCCGGTGGTGGATAGTGTCATCTGCTGCCCATCCGCGGAAACCACCCACCTATCTTTTTGCGTGACTTGAGCGTCCCGCCAGTAGCTCGCATCCACCGTATGAGGATCCACAAGTTCAAGCGTCACGGTATCGTTGCGCGAATTCTTCAGATCGTATTGCTTTCCGTCAAAACGGGCGGTATAGCTGAAGTCACCCAGAAAACGGATCCCGCCGCTTCCGTCCGGCTCGATTTTGAGCAACAAACCTTGCCGCAAACGAGTCTTGCTGAGATCTTGCGTCCATTCGCCTGCGAAGAAGTCATTCGCGACCTTCGCACCTCCGCTGCGCATCCATACGGTGACCTTATCGGCGTGGCCCGCGGTCGCAGTTGTGGTCGTTAGCTCGTTGCCGTCACTGGAAATTTTTTCGCGAATTGTCGCCACCACAGCTCCATCCTTTTTCTCCTTGACCTCCGCCTGCCGCTTATCGATCCTGCGCAACTCAATTTGGTTGAACGCGAGATTGCCTGGCGCGGACGATTGGTGCCCGTTCCAATTCGCAGTGAAATCCAGATGGGTTTCGCCTGAAACCACTACGTGCACCCCGTCATGCAGAGGTGTTATGGAGAGCCGGTTGGGAGGATCCAGGCTCGACTGCGCAGAGACGAGCGTCCAGGAGCCAAGGCGCGGGTCTGCTACTCCAGGTTGGATGGCGGCAAGCAGTCCGAGCAAAAGTAAGGTACGAATTGAACCTCCTGATTCGATGGGGCAAAGTTTAGCAGATTCAGATAGCTCGGTAAGTGAGTGTTGCGCAGATATAAACTCGCGAAACGGACCGCAAACGTAGGAACCTATTTCGTCCGTGTGGTTCTTAGGCGTCACCGTAGAGTTTTGCTGACGACGATTCTGGGAGATATGACATCATTGTGGCTATGCTTGCGCGCCGTTTTTTGGTGTCGGGGATCGTCCTCGCGGCAACCATCGCACTTCTTCCATTTTCTTTCCACGCGGAGCGCCGCCTAGAGACCGCAACCCGGGTCGAAGGGAGCCAGGCTGAAATTGTCCGGGAGGAACTGTCTACCCGTTTTCGTTCGCCGTTTGTGGACCGCGTCGTCCTGGTAATCGAGGGACTCCCGCCTGCTGATTCCGAGGAAGGCGGGCAATCGTTAGCAACCATTGTGGCAGCACTGAGAGAGCAGCCCGGCGTTTCAGGAGTGGTGTCCTATCTCGAGTTGCGCGATCCGATTTTTCTGGGCCGGGAAGGGGGAACGTTTGTTCTGGTGGGACTCACCTCGACCGGCGGTCCAGTCGAATCGCTCGTTCCCGGGCTTCATCAGCTGGCAAGCGCGCTCCAAAATCAACTACGCGGCCGTTATCCTGCGGTGAAGATCGAACTAACAGGCGAGATTCCACTGAATTTCGATATTCGGAAAGCGAGCGCCGCCGACGTGCATCGCGGCGAAAGCCTGGTCATCCCTGCGACCCTCGCTCTTTTGTTGGTGGCTTTTGGAAGCCTGATCGCCGCCCTGATTCCATTGGCGGTTGGCCAGCTTGCCATAGCAACCACCCTGGCAATTACAGGGCTCTTGGCCCAGCGCTGGCACTTGTCCATTCTGGTTCAGAATTTGGCCACCATGCTTGGCCTGGGCCTGGGAATCGACTACGCGCTGCTCATGATCAGCCGCTTCCGGGAAGCGATTGCCGCCGGGAACGACGGACCCAGGGCCGGGTTGATCGCGGCACGTCAGGCAGGACGCACACTCTTGATTTCAGCCTCAACGGTAGCCATTGGATTTCTAGCCCTGTTGACGGTTCCGATCAGCGAGATCCGTTCCATCGGTGTCGCGGGATTTCTGGTGACGGGAATGAGTGTGTTGCTTACAAATACCCTGGTCCCGGCACTGCTGGTGTTGCTCGGTCCGCGGATTGATCTTGGCCGATTACCCTTTACTCCAAAGTTGGATGCGCATCGGGCCGCGCGCACGGGAAATCGTTGGCGGCAATGGGGAAAAATGATCGTCGCGCATCCCTGGCTTGCCCTCCTTGTGGCAGGTACTCCTTTGCTTCTGCTCGCCTGGCAGGTCAGACGACTGGACACCAGCGTCCCCCGAGGGGATTGGCTTCCGCCGGCGGCGGAATCGGTCCATGCGCTGCACACCCTTGAACGGATGGATCGGGGCGGCGTTGTTGAGTCGTTGCGCGTCATTGTCGAACTTCCAACAGATTCCATCGCGCAAACCGATGCGGGGTGGAATGCGCTGGATCGTCTCACCAAGCGCCTCGCGAGCGACCCTCGCTCTGACCGGGTGATTTCTATCACTACGATTGCGGAGAGCAACCGGTCTTCCCTCCCTGACCTCTCGCGGGAGACGCGTCGAACCTTCCTGAGTAGTGACGGACGAGCGGCGCTGCTTGAGGTGTTACCCGCGAGTTCGGTCTCGTTGCGCGACCAGGTCAACTGGGTGCGGGAGCTGCGTAAGACCGGCGCGGCAGCTCTCACCGGAGTGCCTGGCGCGACCCTTCTCGTTGGAGGAATCCCGGCGCTCAACGCCGACTATGAAACGATTATCAGAGACCGCTTTCCGTCCGTAATGGCGTTAGTAGTGGGGGGAACGCTCCTTGCTCTGCTCTGCGGCTTCCGATCGATCTTCGCCGCCGTGAAGGCCATTGCACTCAACCTGTTCTCGGTCGCGGCGTCCTTCGGAGCGTTGGTTTTCGTTATCCAAGACGGACATGGAAGCAGCTTCCTGGGAGTTCATGGGGGAACCGGTAGCGTGTTTCCTCTTGTCCCGATCGTCGCTTTTGCCATCGTCTTCGGGTTAAGCATGGATTACGAGGTATTTCTGGTCGCGCGCGTTCTGGAAGCCAGACGGAGCGGACTGAGTGAAATGGATGCGATCCCGGAGGGCCTTGCTAAAACCGCGGGCCTGATTACGAGCGCCGCCGCCATCATGATCGTGGTATTTGCGGCATTCACCTTCGGAGATTTCCTGGTGGTCAAGATGATCGGATTTACGTTGGCGGTCGCGGTGTTAATTGATGCGACGCTCGTTCGTATCGTGATCGGTCCGGCTCTGCTTCGTATTGCCGGCGATTGGAACTGGTGGCCGGGCGGACTCAGCACGGCGGGCAGGGCGTCAGTTATGGCGAGTCGCGAATGACGTCTTTCTGCGTTGACACAAAACATCGACGTGCCGTTGTTTGAGCCCAGTTCTAGAGCAACGAGCTACCATTCGCAGGGCGGACTGGGGGTAGTTACGCCACCCAAAGCCTCTGCGAGTGCGTTTTGCAAGGCCCACGCATAGGATTTCGTTTCGCGACTCGACCGGCCGCTGGACCGGGCTTTCACGGGGAGAGTGCCGATCATTGCAATTCCTGAAACGATTCGATTTTACGCCGTGCTGCCGACCTCTAGCGAGGCGCCTGCAAGCGTAACCTTGATGCCTCTCCGCGACGCAAAAGTCCTGAAATCGGACTCTAGGGCGGCCGGAAATTTCTCGGTTCCCGTTCCACTCGTGGCTGTACACCACTCGAGCTTCGTCCATTTGCGTTGGTGCGGAGGCGCGCCATGCTCTCTGATTGAGCACAAGCGACAAGTGACAATATTATTTTCTGGTATAGTCCTCATCGAGTTATCCGATTTCCTATCTCCTTGAACGCTTTTGTGGAGGTGCAATGCAAATTCAGCGCAGGCTCCTTGCCCTACTGTTGTGTTGCGCCGTGGCAGCTTGGGCGCAGGGCAATTCGTTCGATAAGATTCGGTACAACGGCGGATCGGTGGACTCGAAAGTTGATCCCAAGGACTGGCATAACCAGCTCACCGTGACCTCCGACATGATTACCTTGGCCCTGAAAGACGGTAAGAAGCTCGAGATCCCGCCCAAGACTGTCACTTCGTTGAGCTACGGCCAAGAGGCGCACCGGCGCGTCGGAACAATGATAGCCCTGGCCATACTCATCTCTCCGATCGCTTTGTTCGGATTGCTTCACAAGACTCGCCTCCACTTCATCGGAATTCAGTACACGCTTCCAGGCGACAAAACCGGGGGCATTCTGTTGCAGGGTGACAAGGACAACTACCGTGCAATCCTGGTTGCGCTTCAAGGCGTTACAGGCGCGCCAGTGTCGGTCGCTGAAAAGGACCGGGAATATGTTCCGGTGAGCATTCGGACCCAAGTGGCGAAAGAGGAAGAAGAGAAGACGACCGAGCAGAGCCCGAAGGAAGGTAAGCCGGCTGAAAACGTTTCTGCAGAATCAGCAAAAGGGACCGTGAACGTTTCCTCCAACCCGACTGGAGGGGATGTATATGCGGACGATGATTTTGTCGGGAACTCTCCTGCGACGCTCAAACTTGCGCCCGGAAAGCATACCATCACCGTAAAGCTGTCTGGCTATACGGATTGGTCGAAAGAGATCACGGTGCAGACTGGGTCAGAAGTCCAGCTCAACGCGAGTTTGGAAAGGCACTCGCAGTAGGTTCTGAGAAAATGCGCAACCTTCGGATGAGTGTGGGGTGAGATGCAGTTTAGCGTCGATAGATTTTGGAGTCGGCATTTCTATTTTTGAATTTCAATCTGTCCGCGTTCCGTAGCCACAATCTCCGGCCGGCTCCGACAGCTCGCTGTCTTCGCTGTCACGCACACGCGCAAAACCTCTCGCGATCCGAGCCCCAAATTAGAATTGTGAGTATTTCCTTTGGGTAGGGCTCGTCGAGATTTAGAAATGTTGGCGCGCCTTTTGAACTCTTTGCGTGGTGCGTGCTACTAGCCAAGCAGCGGGAAGAGCGCATCAGTTTTTTTGAATATCGGTGCGGTTCCACCATCCGCCGCCGAGGGCTTGAAAGAGCGCAGCGGTGTCGGCATAGCGGCTGGCCTGTGCTTGAACGAGATTTATCACGGCTTGCTGATACGCTTGCTCGGCGCTTAAAAGCGCCAAGTAATTTGCGTAGCCGGATTGATACTGCTTCTTTGAAAGATCAAGCGTCACGGCCGCGGCATCTCTTGCCTCCGCCGCGGCCTTCAAGGCGTCGGCGTCCTGTTGCAAGGCGTTCAGCGTGTCGGCCACATTCTGAAACGCGGTCAACACCGTACTGCGATATTGTTCGGCGGCTTCAGTATAAGCAGCTTTTGCGGCACGCTCGCGGTGTAGCAGGGTGCCTCCATCAAGAATCGGCTGCGCGACACTCGCGCCTACGTCCCAGAAACCCGGGCCTGGTTCGAACAGATGCCCGAGGACGACCGCCATGCTGCCGGCGTCAGCGGTCAGCGCGAAATTCGGCAGCCGATTCGCGATCGCAATTCCAATTTGCGCGCTCGCCGAATGAAAGTTCTCCTCGGCTTGGCGCACGTCCGGCCGCTGCTCCACGAGCTGCGAAGGAAGGCTCAGCGGCAATTCCTGCGGCAATTGCAAACTGGAAAGCTCAAACTTTTCAGGCAGATCCTGGCTCGGAAAGCCTCCCGATAACGCAGCAAGCAGGTCACGCTGTTGCGCCGACTCCTTCAGCAGCGGCGGCAGTGTAGCGACGATTTGCGCGAGCTGCGATTCCTGCGCCGCGACGTCGAGCCTGCTCACATATCCGTTCGCAAACTGGTGTCGCAAAATTGCCAGCTCATTGGTATTGATGGTGATCAGCTGGTGTGTTGCATCTATCTGCGCCCTCAGCGAAGCTTCCTGAATGGCTCCGCCGGCCACGTTTGCGCTTAAAGTGATGTGCGTTGCGGCCAGTGCGAAGCGTGCTTGTTGATCCTGCGCCTGCAATGACTCCACGGTTCGCCGGTTCAGGCCGAAAACGTCGGGAACAAATGAGACGCTGACTTCCGGCGTGTAGAAGCTGTAATTGAAAGCGTTCGTGTTGGTTACTGGCGATACGTTGCTCGACGATTTCGCTCGCGTTGCCGAGAAGCCGCCCGTCACAGTGGGATAGTAAGCTCCGCGTTGCGCCAGTACGTTCTCTCTCGCGACGATCAACGCAGCTTGTGCCGCCTTGAGATTTGGATTCGCTTTGAGCGAGCGCTCAATCAAATCGTTGAGCGGCTGCGAGTGAAACAGTGTCCACCACTCTGCCGGAATGTCGCGGCCGTCAATGATTTGTTGCGCTTCTCCGCCTGTGACGTTCGCCGTGCTGCTGGTCGTCGAAATGGGAGCCGGCGTGTAGCCGGTGACATTCGGAGCGGCAGGCTTCTTGAAGTTAGGCCCGACCGCGCAACCTGCCGCGAACAACAGGAGGAAAGCCGCGATGATG
>Ga0208935_1000180_pt1 | contig 11385 bp, 11 predicted proteins | sample June2015DPH_6_20_FD_184693 | JGI IMG/M metagenome (GOLD analysis project Ga0208935, IMG submission 184693) | Peatland microbial communities from SPRUCE experiment site at the Marcell Experimental Forest, Minnesota, USA - June2015DPH_6_10... | ecosystem: Environmental > Terrestrial > Soil >... | reverse complement strand
GGCTGAAATAGTTTCGACACTGAGCCACCACCAAAACCGGGCCGAGCTCATCTAATCGCGATTGCGGAGGGGATCCCTGTCCATACCCATTGAAGATTACGCGATGATCGGTGACTGCCATACGGCTGGCTTGGTCTCGCGACAGGGTTCGATCGATTGGCTGTGTCTTCCACACTTTGATTCGGGCGCCTGTTTTGCAGCGCTGCTCGGGACTGCTGAGCACGGGTATTGGTCGATCTCACCGGCGGAGCCGATCCGAAGCAGCCGTCGGCAATATCGGGACGGAACTCTGATTCTGGAGACGGAGTTTGAGACCGAAGGCGGATCGGCGAAGGTCATCGACTGCATGATGTCTCGCCAGGATGCGCCTGAGCTTCTGCGCGTGGTCGTCGGCACCCGAGGGCAGGTGCGGATGAAGCTGGAACTGGTGATTCGATTCGATTACGGGTCGGTGGTGCCCTGGGTTCGGCAAGTTGACAATGGGATTTCCGCCATTGCCGGTCCAGACATGGTCCGGCTGCAGTCGGACGTGCCGCTGCACCGTGAGAATCTGAGGACTGGTGCGGAGTTCGTCGTCGCTGAGGGACAAAAAGTTGCGTTTGACCTGACCTGGTATCCCTCACACCAGCGTGAACCTGTGCCGGTAAACATTGGCGAGGCGATTCAGAACACTGTACGATGGTGGCGGGAGTGGTCGGATCGTTGTACGTACAGGGGCGAATGGCGGGATGCGGTGCTGCGCTCCCTGATCACGCTGAAAGCCCTGACATTTCTGCCCACGGGCGGGATCGTAGCAGCGCCGACAACTTCATTGCCGGAGCTGTTGGGGGGCGTGCGAAATTGGGATTACCGGTTTTGCTGGGTGCGAGATGCGACCCTGACCCTGCAGGCGCTGCTCAATGCCGGATATTTAGACGAGGCGCGAGAGTGGCGGGAATGGCTGCTGCGCGCGGTCGCGGGCAGCCCTGCTGAACTGAACATCGTTTATGGCCTGCGCGGTGAACGCAGGCTCACGGAACTGGAACTGCCGTGGCTGCCGGGATATGAAAAATCTGCCCCCGTCCGAACCGGCAATGCCGCCTACCGACAATATCAACTGGATATCTTCGGAGAAGTGACCAACACACTTTTTCAGGCGCGCGAAGCCGGGTTGGGACCGCCTGAGCATGCGCGTCACGAAGTCGCCGTGGCGATGCTGGAATTCCTGGAGACGGGCTGGGAGCAGCCGGATGAGGGCATTTGGGAGGTGCGCGGTCCGCGGCGGCATTTCGTGCACTCGAAGATGATGGCATGGGTGGCTGTCGATCGCTTGATGAAAATGGCGGAACTGGGCCGGTTCGCGATAGATATCTCCCGCTGGAAAAAACTTCGGGATGCCATTCATGAGCAGGTTTGCCGGCAGGGTTTCGATGCGAATATGAATTCCTTTGTGCAGTATTACGGCGGCAAACACCTTGACGCCAGCGTCCTCATGATGCCGCTGGTTGGCTTTCTTCCGCCCGACGATGCGCGTGTAATCGGCACGGTGAAAGCCATCGAAACCAGTCTCATGGAGAATGGCTTTGTCGGGCGCTACACGCAGGATCCCGCCGTAGACGGCATGCCGCATGGAGAAGGAACGTTTCTGCCCTGCTCATTCTGGTTGGCGGACAATTACGAGTTGCAGGGCCGCCATCAGGAGGCGGTGCGGATGTTCGAACGGTTGTTGGACATTCGGAACGATGTTGGTCTGCTATCCGAAGAATATGATCCCATCGCCAAACGCCAATTAGGCAATTTTCCTCAGGCGTTTTCTCACGTTGGCCTGGTAAACACGGCCTTCAATCTGTCCCGGCGAGCGAGCAAGGACAAGAGCTAGCCTGCGGGACGCGCGAGTGGAGCCGCCGATCGTGGCTGAGTCTGCCGTTGAGGCGCGCGGGTAACCAAGAGTTTACGCTCTTATATTTTCACCCAGCGGAAACGGCTGACCACATAATCGGCAACTCTCCCGTATTTCATGGCAACCGCCCCGATGGGCGAAGACTGATCATGGGGACGCAAGATTAGATGATTTCCGGCCACTTCTTCGTAGCTGACCGCGCAAGTATCGTTTTTCAGAACAGCGTACATATTGAATTCGCCTTTGCGATACGGCTTGAGTGCGTTGTAATGGCGGTCAATCAACAACGTTGCCCAGAGCATGAGGCGAGATAAATGGTCATGGGTTCCCGCGCATCGACTTTGATCAGCACGAAGCGCTGCCGGCCGGAGCGGAGGGTCCGGGGAGCGACACGCGAGATCCCTCACCCGGCTGAACTGCGCCGGGTTCGGGAGGACGCATCCAAGAGAGACATCCAAGCGGCAGACGCACCTGTACGAAGATTTCCACAGGCTACGTTGGTATATCCAACCTTGACTGAGAAAATTCACAGTTATACGATCGCCGCATCCTAGGGGCCAATATGCTCGAGAGTAGAAAAATCGTGACGAGTCCAACGGATAACTCGAATGAGGAGAAGAACTTCGGCGAATTTCGCAGGAAGGTGAAGTCGGCTGAAGTGTTATCGGCTTCCATGGAACACCTGCTGTTATCCCTCGGCTTCACGGGGCGAGTGAGCGTGGTGATGCAAAACGGACGCGTGCTCAAGTCGGGATACGAGGAAGGCTACTTCCACCAGCGGCATGGCCGGCGGGGAGACGACGAGAGCGCGCATTAAGCGCGGGAGTGGAGGGACGGGACGGCGAACAGAAGTGGTCCGAGGCATTTTGATCGGGCGGCGATGGGGAGATTTTCATAGAACTCCATAAAACGAAATAGCTCAAGCAGGTCGTCGTAAGAGAAACGAGCCCTGCGTTTGGTTTCCGCCAGTTGGCGGGAATCAGCGCAGGGCTTTTTCGTTTTGGGCTGGGGGATCGGCCTTCGGCATTTTGCGGTTCCTGGCATTCGGGGCTTGCGCGACGACGCGAGACCCGGGCGGACGGGATTTTGAATTCAAGAAGATTCGGAGGAGTGATGAAAAGCGATTACAGCGGCAAGGGCAAAGACAAAAACAAGAACGAAGTCGGGGTGGAATTGAAGTATTGCGAGCACTGCGGCGGGTTGTGGGTGCGGGAGCGGGGAGCGGGAATCGTCTACTGCGAGAAGTGCCAGCCCATGGTGGCAGATTTGCCGGCTCCGAAGAAGAAGCCGCAGAGAATCGCGCTTCCGGTTCGTCCACGCACCGTGATCGAAGACTATGAGTTTGAAGTCGATGGAGAAGACGTGCCGGATCTTGAATCGGCCGCGGGCGGTGCGGCATGAGGGATGTGATGGCGGGAATCGCGGCCGGGGCGGAGCGAGTGGAAATCATGGCGAGCGCTGAGTTTTCCGGGCCCCGGCGACAGCCGGGAGAGAAGCCTGCAGCGCAGGACTTGCCGCATCAGTTTCCGGCGCGAGAGGCACGGCGACGTGAGGAGGAAGATGAGCTGTCTTCGGATCTGGCCATGCCCGATCTGGCGGTGCCGGCTTCGGCAACGCCGGCCTTAGAAGGGGAGGATGCGGCGCTGGCAGCGGCGCCACCCTTCGAGTCGCGCCGGGCGCAAGAGGAGGATCGCGACCGGGCGCGGCGAACTTATCGAGGACGAACGGTCGCGATGTTGAGACGCTATCTGCGTTACTCGATTGAAGCGGGGCGTTTGCCGTCGATGCTGGGGTCGGAATTTTTTCGGGCGAAGGTGACAGCGTATACAGTTGTCACGTTTGAGGATCGCGTGATTTTTGTGCATGACATGGAGACTTGTCTGGACAAGCTGGATGAGTTTTCGCGACAACTGATTGCGCGGCACATTCTGCAAGAGCATGATCAGGCAGCCACCGGCAGGCTGCTGGGTTGTACCGAGCGAACGGTGCGAACCTATGTTCCGGTCGTTTTGGATCTGTTTGGCGAGATTTTGCTGGAGGTGGGACTGTTGGAGAGGCTCGGCGCGATCGAGAAAAATTCTTGTCAAGGGGGTGAAAACGACCAAATCGCTGCAAGTGATTGTGAAGACGGGAAATATAAATTTTGAAAATTTTCCGGTTCACCCTCTGCAATTTGCTATTCTGAATATAGAGAGTGAGAAAAAATAAATCTCTGGCAGAGGGCGCGCCTTTCGGGTGCGCCCTCGGTGTTTTTGGTGATGCTTTTCGGGATCTTTAACCACGAAGGGCACGAAGGAAACCCATAGTTCTTGGGGAAAATCGGAAAATTGTACGGGGATCGAGCATGGGATGATCAAAAAGAAGGCGACTAGCAAGACGGCTAAAAAAAAAGCTGCGAAGGGGAAGAGCGCGAAGAAGGGCAAACCAGAACTGAATCTCAAAGAAGTGCGGAAGGAACTCGCGCGGATGGTGGGATCGGAAGCCACAACGATGACCCAGGCGGTGATTGATGAGGGGAAGAAGGGGCAACTGGCGACGGTGAAGTATTTGTTTGAGATGGCGGAGATCTATCCGGAGTCGACGGACGGGAGCCAGGCCACGACGAACGAAGACAGCCTGGCAAAGACCCTGCTGCGGCGGATGAACCTTCCCGAGGAACCAATCTTGCGGGATGACGAAGAGGATGATGTGAAGCCGGCGATTCCGGAGAAGACGGTTGCGGCCTCTGACGAAGACCAAGGGAAAGCTCGCGGTGCGGAGCCGGTGGGCGGAGGCAAGAATTCAGTGCTAGGGTGAGTGCGAGGGGAATTGATGCCTCTCAGCCACTTCTCGCGCAAAGAACGCGCGAGAAATGGGGCACCCGCCGGCGGGGAACTGATGAAGTCTCTGTGGTGGTGGGAACGATTACCGTAGAATGAGGCGAGGGCGTGCGACGAGAAGCGGCGATAGCGGTTTGGGTTGCGGAGAAATCGAAACTCAAAATCCCCACTTCTCGCAAGAGACGCGAGAAATGGGGCACCCCGAATAAGTCATATAGGACAGGGATGGATATTACATGGTTGACCGACCGGATTGCGGTCGGAGGCGGGATTTGGACGTCGGACAACATGGCGAAGGTGGGGCGGGCGGGGATCACGCACATCATCGACATGCAGATTGAGTTCGATGATACGGAGTTGGGATTGGCCCACGGCATTGAGGTGCTGTGGAATCCTACGGACGATGATTTTGAGGCGAAGCCGAAGGAGTTATTCCGGCGCGGGGTGGATTTTGCGCTGGCGGCGTTGGAAGGAAGAGATGCGAAGGTGTTCATTCATTGCGCGGCGGGAGTGCATCGCGCGCCGATGATGGCGTTGGCGCTGTTGGGGTCGATGGGATGGACGCTGGAGGATGCGATGCATTTGATTGAGGGACGGCGCGCGGTGGCGGATTTTGCCGAGGTGTATGTGCGGAGCGTGGAGGAGTTCTTGGGGGTGGGGGAGTAGGGTGCATGCCGCATCTTCTTTCGCCGCTTCGCGGCGGGAGTTGAGGGGCGCGCGGAGGAACAGCAGGTCCCTCCACTACGCTTGCCCTTCCTTGCAGGAAGAGCACGCTCCGGTCGGGATGACAATGCCATTGAGCGGGATAAGAAAAATGGGGTGACGGCTGACGGTCAGATGAGTGATTGAGTTCGGAAGGGGGCCCTGGCGGGCTCCCTTCGTTTTTTACGGAGGAAGACCATGTTTGACGCGGGGAGCCGCCCTATGAGGCGGCTTTTTTATTGGGTGCTGGCGGTGGGGATCGCGGCTTGCGGGTTTCGGGTTTCGGCTTTCGGAGCTGAACCGGTTCCGCAGAGTGGGCCCGCGACGACTACCGTCGCGGACACCGTTTATTTGGCGAATGGCGCTATGGCGGCGGGAACTCTGATCATCACGTGGCCGGCGTTTGTGACGGCGAGCGGGCAGGCGGTGGCGGCTGGAGTGACGCAGGTGACGCTGGGCGCGAATGGGGCGCTCAGCGTGGCGCTGGTGCCGAATGCGGGGGCGACTCCGGCGGGAATGTATTACACGGTCGTGTTTCAGCTGGGGCCGGATGAAGTGGAGACTGAGTATTGGGTGGTGCCGACGACTTCTCCGGTGAACCTGGCGGGAGTGCAGACGACGCCGGGATCGGGCACGGCGGCGCAGCCGGTTTCGATGCTGTATGTGAATACGCAACTGGCGGGCGTGGTGCACTTGAGTAACAGCGAGACGATTACTGGCGTCAAGTCTTTTACGGTTCCTCCAAATGTGCCGACGCCGGTGAACACTGGCGATGTGGCAAGCAAGGGATATGTGGATACGTCGGTGGCGAATGTGGGAGCGGGAAATTATTTGCCGACGGTCGGCGGGACTATGACGGGGCCGATAACTTTGCCGGCGAATCCGGTGGCGGCGTTGCAGGCCGCGACCAAGCAGTATGTGGACACGGGAGTTGCATCGGCGGCGAGTTTGATTTCGGGATTGGTTCCGGCGAGCGAATTGGGGACGGGGACGGCGAATGCGGCGACTTGCCTGCTTGGCAACGGTACTTGGGGCGTGTGTGGAAGCGGCGGGGGAAATGTTTCCACTAATCCGAGCACCGGAGTTAGCCAGATCATTACGCAGGCGGCGGGAACGCAGTTCTCGACCAACAATCTGGCGGGGATTCCGTTTGTGGTTTCGAGTTACAACTGGGCGCAATCGCCGACGGACAACCTGGCGACTGCGGGAAACAATACGATTCACCTGACGCCTTGTCCGGCGGGCGTAGACACTTCGAATAATACGAGCGCGCAGTATGCGGTTTACATTGCGGGAACGGGGACGGCGGAAGCGGCGGCGGTTACGGGAGGGACATGCTCCTCGGGAGCGTCGACGGGGACGATCACGGTGACGACGGCGCACGCACATAGCGCGGGGTACACGGTGGGTGCGGCGAATGGCGGCAACCAGGAGGCGATCAACATAGCCGCGGGCAGCGGGTTGACGCATGCGGTGATTCAGGAGGTTCCGACTGGGGGCTCGAACACGGCGAACTACAACATCTATTGGCCGGTATTTCTGAAAGCTGCCAAGAGTTTGCTGAATGGGTACGGGGCGGAGTGGGCGTGTTATACGCGGTCGACTTGCCTGATGGTTGGAACTTATGCGGGAGGAGCGAATGCGTCGACGGTTCAGGGGTTGGAGTTGCAGTCGGCGGTGAACGTGACCGGGGCGCACATTTCTTCTGTGTCTGCGTCGGCGGGAACTTACACGATCACGACTTCCAGCAGTCACAACCTGATCGCGGGGGACTGGGTCATCGTTTATTACACGACTCCGGTGCAGGAACAGGAGGCGCGGGTGCAGGTGCTGTCCGCGGGACTGACGGCGACGCAGTTTGAATACACGCTGGGTGCGGCGACGTTTTCGTCGTCCTCGGGATTCGGTTGGGTAGCGATTGAGAATGCGGCGATTGAAGCGGAGACGGACGGGACTCGGCTGCAGGACATCAAGATTAACGCCGGAGTAAGCGGCGGACTGTTTCACCAGGGCGTGGTGGTGGGCAACGATCAGAGCTTCAAGATCGATGGCATGACGAATGAGGGAACGGGGTCGGCGTTCCGCTGCGATGCGAATTTTTGCTCGAACATGGTTTACCTGCGCGGGGATCAAGGAGCGGCGCCAGTCGGGTACCTGCACCATTTGGAAGCATCGATGCAGTGCAGTGGAAATGGAATTCGTAATGTGGGAGGAAACTCGCTGGACGTGCAGGACAGCGTGATCCAGGGAGTGAATCAGTATGCGATCTATTACGGCGGAGGGCTGCAACCGTGGTCGGTGAGCAACGTTTATAACGAATCGGGGTCTTGCAACAATCCGTTCTATCCGGGGTTGCTGGCGGCGGTGGCGGGATATATCGACAACGTGAACGCCCTGACGGTGGTTGGAGATGCGCCGATCGGAGGAGTGTTCCCGCAATTTGCTTCTGGTGGAGCGGCTGGATCGCAGCGGAATTATTACGTGGTACCAGTCGACGCGAATCTGGGCGTCGGACCGATGATGTTCATTGGGTCGGCGCTGCCGGCGACCAGCGGGACCAACATTCCGCTGTATTGGCCGAATCCTGATCTGGTGGGGGCGGGTAGCAGGAACTTTTACATTCTGGTGACGATTGGGTCGACACCGAGTTCGGCGCCGTACACGGGGAACGCATTCACGATTACGCCTTCGGGGACGAGCGGGAGTTGCAACAGCAGCGGGATTTGTACTTACACCGACACGCAGGGCTCGATGACGGCTTATACGGTGGTGAGTGCGGGGTGGACGCCGACTTTGCCGTTCTGGCCTGGAGCCATCATTTTGGCGAATGGAGGCAGCGCTTATCTGAATCAGTGCGGGCAGGCGAGCGCGATTATCTCGACCACATATTTGCCCAAAGTGTTTTGTAAGCATGGAGCGTTGGGCGGGCAGACATCTTCATACACACCGTATTGGGGGGTTTACACGTCTGGGGATTCGGGAGGAAACGGCAACAAGAACGTGGGAGCGCAGGTGGTGCAGATCGGTCCGGCATCGGGGTCGTGGAACACGGGAATCAGCGGAGCGCTGAACTTTAATCCCGGGCCGGCGGACTCGGTGGTGCCGCGGCAGATCATCACCATGATGGATGGGAGTCCGCAGCAGACGTTCGCGACGCCGGGTTATGTGAGGACGGGGAGCGCACTGGATAGCTTCATTGGCACGGACAGTACGAGTTCACTGGGGGCGCAGGATCAGACTTATGGAGCGCCGGGGGGGCATTTCTTTTACGTCAATGATGCGGGGACTAGCGGGACGACCTGGCTGGAGGGGTTAACGGCTAGCTTGAAAACGTTCAAGGTTCCGGTCCAGTTCAACACTGGGATCACGTTCGCGGGAATTACCGGGGAGGTGCAGTGCCTGCATGTTAGCAGCACGGGAGTGGTGACGGGCACGGGCGCGGATTGCGGCGCGGGAGGGGGAGGATCGGGGACGGTGAATAGTGGCGGGGCCTCGCAAATGGCGCTGTACTCGGGGAGCGGGACGGCGGTGAGCGGGGACAGCGCGCTGACGGACAGCGGGACGATTCTTACTTACGGCGGGAGTGGCGGAATTGCAGCGGCTTCGGGGACATTCAGCGGGAACCTGACGGTGAACGGGCAGCTGAATGTGGCGGGGCCGTGGATGGTGAGCACGCCGATTCCGGGGACGGCGATGGGGGCGGCAGGAGCGGGGACGTCGGCCCTGGGTATATCGAATGATGGGAATTTTTATATTTCCGCGAATGCGGGGACGCCGCAGAAAGTGGCGACCACGGCGGCGAGCTCATATTTCTCGAATCTGTTTCAGGAAGATGCGAACGATCTGGGGGAGTACAACGGGACGACTCCGCAGAATATGCACGTGTATTACAGCTATACGAATAGTACGACCTGGACGCGGGCTTCGCTGGGGTTCGACACGACGGATAACTATGCGGTGGTGCGCAGCGAGAGTGATCCCTCGGGAAGCGCCCTGGGGCTGGGGTTCTGGCTGAACAATGGGTTGAAGTGGGTGATTGATACCAGCGGGAACCTGAAGCCTTGGGCGGATGAGGCTTATAACATTGGGGCGTTCACGGCGTCGACGGGAGTGGGGTTGCGTCCGGGGACGGTGTTCGTGGCGGGGAGCACGAGCAGCGACAGCGGATTTGAGCTGGGGAAATTTGCCAACAACAGTTATGAGTTGTGCAACGACACGACCAATGGGACGGTGTTGAATGGGCTGGCTGTGCTAACGACAGCGGGATGCGCGGTGAAGCCGACAAGCGCCACGACAGCTGGAGTGATTGGAGTGGTGATTGCGAATCCGGGAACGAGTGGGACGGTGACGCTGGTGCGGACGGGGTCGGCGTATTGCAGCTTTGATGCGACGGCGACGGTGGTGGGGGACTATGTGGTGGCGTCGCCGACACAGAATCCGGGGAGCAGCGGGTTCTATCCGTTGTGTCACGATGCGGGGACTACGCAGCCTAACGGTGTGCAGGTGTTGGGACGCGTTTTACAGGCGACCGCAGGCGGGACGACGGCGCAGATGTTTTTCGATATGCCGGGATCGAGCGTGAGCGCGGTGGCGGCGACGGTGAGTTCGGTGTTTGGACGGACGGGAGCGGTGGTGGCGGCGAGCGGGGATTATACGGTGGCGCAGATTACGGGAGCTGCGCCACTGGCTTCGCCGAGTTTTACGGGGACGGTGACGGTACCGGATGGGACGACGAACACTTCGAGCGGGTTTACGTTTGCGCATGCGCTAACTTTGCCAAGTGGCAGCGTGGCGACTACGCAGACGGCGGGGGATAACAGCACGAAGGTGGCGACGACCGCTTATGTGCGCGGCGAGCAGTATCTGACTTATAGCTGTGCGGTGGCGACGGTGGGGACGGCGGAGCAGTTCTGCACCTGGACACTTCCGGCGGCGATCACGGTAACGGGATTCGATCTTTCAGCAGGGACCGACCCGGCGGGCTGCACAACGTCGGCGGTGGTTCAAGTTTGGGATGGGACGGCGAATACGGAAGTGGGTAGCTTCTCGACGACGCTGAGCAATGGAAATAACTTCTACACACAGGTGACGGGCAGCACGAATGTGGCTTCCGGGCATGCGCTCCGGATCAAGACTACTACTGGAGAGGCCGGCTGCACGACGACGGCCGCGAACGTGGTGGCGATTGTGACCTATCAGATGCAGAACTGATGGAAGGCCGCTGTGAACATTCCTGTTCGAGCCGGTAATGGCTTTCGGGGGGCGCGGGCTCCTTCGACTGCGCAACGTGATTCGCGATGCGAATCACGTTGGCTCCGCTCAGGATGACAAGGGAGAGAAATTCTTTTAAGGAGGAGATGAATTATGAGCAGCAAGATTGATCCAGAAGCGGCGCAGCCAACGACGGTGCAGTCGTTTGAGTTTAGCGATCGGAATCCGGTGGTGGTGGAGTGGGGCGAGGGAGGGGGGCAGATTGCAGCGCCTTCCGTGGCGGAGGTTCGGATGACGCCGGAGAGTCCGGCGGTTTCGCCGAATGCGGGGCTGGAAGTTGGGGTGAAGTATTAGGGAGGTCGGAATCCCCACCCCTTCGACTTCGCTCAGGGCAGACTCGGTCGCAAAGGGCGCGACGAGGGTGGGGGACCCGCACGTAGAAAAACCTTTAACCACAGAGGACACAGGGGATCACAGAGGGTTATGAGGACGATTTTCAATTCGTCGATGATTTTGTTGATGCTCGGGCTTGCGGGAGTGGCGTCGGGGACGACTTACTACGTGAGCTCGAGTTTGGGGAACGACACTAATAATGGGACTGCAGCGGCGACACCTTGGCAGACTTTAGCGCATCTGAATGCGCAGACGTTTCTGCCGGGGGATTCGATTCTGTTGCGGCGCGGGGATGTTTGGAATGAGAGCCTGGTGCCGCCGTCGTCGGGGGCTTCGGGGAATCCGATTTCGTTTGATGCATACGGAACGGGGGCACCGCCA
>Ga0208935_1000159_pt1 | contig 12008 bp, 8 predicted proteins | sample June2015DPH_6_20_FD_184693 | JGI IMG/M metagenome (GOLD analysis project Ga0208935, IMG submission 184693) | Peatland microbial communities from SPRUCE experiment site at the Marcell Experimental Forest, Minnesota, USA - June2015DPH_6_10... | ecosystem: Environmental > Terrestrial > Soil >... | reverse complement strand
CTCGCGAATTCGCCAGCAAGGGCGGGGCTAGCCCCGCCCTTGCTGGTTCTGCAAGACCCGGTATTTTCACTCCTTAGCTGGACCTAAAATGGGGGGACCTTCACGAGTATATCCACCTTTCATAGAACTTGAGCGGAAAATGGGGGCAGGTCAGTTCGAAGCGTAAACTCGGTACAACTGGACAGGAGAATCAGTCGGGTGAATATTGAAGTTGCATAGGACCCGCGTCCGCCGCAACCACCAGCAGCCACGTTCAAACGGCTTTACCGGACGCGCGCAGAACTCCCCGCCTCCGTTCACTCCTCGCCGAGAAGGCGCATCCGGTAAAGCGCTAGTGTTCGCCAGGCCCTAGCCCTGCTTCTGTAATCCTCGCCTTTCACTCCGAGCGCGCAACGTGCGCATGGCGGTCAGTAAATGAACGGGTTCTTCGGCTGAATCGAAAAAAAGATCAAGACCGACAACAGCACAATGACCCACATCAGAATCAGACTCCACCTCGGGGCACGGCGTCGTATCGTCGCAACCAAAGCGACAATTCCGGCGGCGGGAACCGAAGCGAGCAGAGTAAAGGCCGGAAGCGCAGTCAAAATCCACGCGGGAGAATTCAGGTTGCGGCTCATTTCGGCGAGAATTACGTAGGGCACAATCGGCGAACACAAGACCACCACGCTGAACAGGCTGTGTAATGGTTTTCGAGGATCCAAAGACGATGCACCTCGTGGATCGCAAGACAGGCTGCGGCCGATAATTCAGACGGACCATGCAATATTGGTACGGGGTACGCCACAGCGCAAGCGGTTTTGACCCGATCTGACTTCTCCGGTAAATGCGTTTGAACGAAGCGGAGCCCAGCATGGGCGGCAGTACGCTCGCCAAAGACCCTAGAGGAAAGGGCCACGTAGTGGCGTCCGAGAATAACTGGTAGGCCTCGTCGATTCGTTCTTCGAGCAGCGGCGGAGCTTAGGGCCACAGCAGAAGATATGCTGGAGATCGTCATGCGCCGCCACGATCGCGCCAGTACGCTATTCACTTTCAACCGCCCTGTCGAAGACGGGGAACACTGCTCGGCGACAGCGCCGCGGTCACCGCTGCGCTCAACCGCCTGCTGCGCGACGGCCACCTGCTCAAATGCGGGCCGCGCAGCTAGAGGACCAAGAGGGATGCGCCTGAGCACTGACATCACAACTTCCGGACGGCCCGTGTTTCACCAAAAATCGGGCCTCGACAGCTAACTTTTGATTCCAGCGCCCACAAGCTAGAATCTCTGTGCAAGAAACGAAGCCGCGCGCGTTCTATCTATAGGAGACATGCAGGTGCACAACATGCCGAGGCCCTGGTTAGTCCTGCCGATGATCGTTCTAGTAGTTGGCTGCGCTTTATCCTGCCGCGGCTCTCAGCGCGATACTTCGTCGCACGATTATCTGGAACAGGCGTTTTCCGAGCTGAGCAAGAATCCCCCTCTTCCTCTCGATAAGGAGTCGCAAGAAAAAGTCCAGCACATCGTCTCAGATTTGCGAAAGAACGCTAGCCAGAAGAAGTTGTACGCCCCCGAACAAACCGAGGCGGCCAAGCTTGGATATCGCGCGTTTCGCGCTATTGCACCCCTGCTGAGAGACCCCGATCCTTGGGTCCGTGAATCAGCCATTGCTGTCCTTTTCCAGCTGGATAGGAAACGAAGTACGCCGTTCCTTCTGGGAATGTTGCTGGATACGGGAAAAATCCAATACTGGGACGATGACGTTTCCATCGATTACACAGTCGGGCATTCAGCAGCGGGTCTACTTGCAAGCGCATTCCACAGCGCTCACGGTTTCGATACTTTCAATACAGCGCTGGATGAGATCGGACAGCCCCAAGCCGAGGACCGCGCAAAACAGAGATGGTGGGCGTACCATCTTCTCTATTGCGATTGGAGAGACACGGCTCGCGGCAGCGAATGCTGGCTGAATTACCAGGCGCTTTATTCTCACATACCCGCCCCTGACTTCGCCGAGCATTTCAAGTCGGAACCGGAAAGGTTCAAATACATCCCGGTCGTCTGGCCGTTAACGACCTATTATTCAAGGATCGCTTCCACGAGGCAGTCGCTGCACCTAGATCTGGTCTTTGAAAACTTTGGCACAGAATCGCCTCCGGATGGCTTCGAGCGCGGCACTCACGTTTTCCGCCTGGTTGGTCCGGATGGTAGGGAAATTCGTGCTACTCCCAAGCTCAACGAAATCGTGAAAGACGCCGTCATCATTCCGCCCGTGTTTACGTGGAACTCCTATTCTTGGGATATTGATCTTGCAGCGGCCTACAACATCTCGCAGCCGGGACGGTATCGGATTTATTACAGCTATCTCCCGCCAAAGTCGCTGCACAATTCAATCTACGAACAGGCATTCGAACTCAGTTTCTGGAATGGACGAGAATACGTGAATTACTTCGACTTCTTGGTTCACTAGCCGGCCATTGGCGATTGCTTCGGTTCCGGAAACGTCTGGCCGTCACAGTTAGCCCTAGTACTGAGTACACCCGTCCCGCGAACACGGCACCACGTACAGTTCGGATGCTTGTCTTTCTGACAATCTGCATTTCACTGTTCTCTTTGTTTGATCTTACTTTGGGGCTCCCTCAAGAGCGTCTCCTCGTTCCTGAAGTTTTTTAAGTTCGCGCCAACGGACGTATTGCTTGACCTTTGTCGGATCTGGATCCTCTTCTCCCTTTAGCCAAAAGCAAAACCAATCGACGTCACTTTGCAAAGAGACCATTCGGTCCCAGGGCTTTTGCAGGTGGTGGGTGCCCGTCGGCAGATAAATTAGGTCGACTGGCTTGTCCAATATCCTCAGCCCAGACAACCATTGCCATTCATTTAGTAGGGAATCCGAGCCAATTGCTTGAATTAATACCGGCGATTGCACGCGATCCAATAGGAATCCAGGCGAGTATCTGACCCAGGTTGATAATCCGTCTCCATATGGAGCTGAACCCACCAGCGCATTGAGCTCGCCTGGAATACTGGGGTCATGATTCCCAAATGCGATGTATTGCCAATATCCGGCATCTAATCCATCAGCAACCACAGCCGCTGCAAAATGATGCGTTGAATGTGTGAGCGCATATTTCACGTACAAACAAGTTCTGCTGAACCCCACGATGCCGACTCGGTTTCTGTCTATGATTCCTTTTTCATCCAGATAGTCGATTGCTCCTCCGATCGTCTTCTGCATCAGCGGTGCTTCTTGAGGGTCACCCTTCGGACCAGGATCGGGCACTTGCAATACGACAATTCCTTCGCTGGCTAATGGCTGTGCCGCAAATGCAGTTGTAAACGGACCGTCGATCCAAAACAGGTGCGGATAATCGATCGGATCAAAACCGTGAGTCTGTATGACCAATGGGTAGCGCGTACCCTCGGCATAGTCAGGAGGCAGAAATAACCCACCTTCGACCTCATGGTCAGCTCCATCTTTCCACCTAACTTTTTCAACATGTCCAAAAGCGATCTCCTTGAATTGTGGATTAAGGTCCAACAGAATGGATTTTTGGGAGGATTTCGAATCGACCGCAACAATCTGCGGAGGTCTATTGAGGTCTGTGTCGAGGACGATCTGAGGCGCAGAATTAGTCGTGCGGTCAGAGAGAACGTCTAGCCGGCCCCACCCCCCGTCCCGTCTTCGAGCGAAATCAACTTCAGGGGAAGGCCCCTTGTGAGCGGCCTCGCGCTCCGTCATACGGACAACGTTGGTTTCTGCATCCCAACCAAGAAATTCCAGGTCTCGGTCGGTGACCTTGACAAATTGTAGATCGAGCACACTGATTTCGACCGTGAACGTTCCGCGCTCCCTTGCGGCTTCTTCGGCCGGATCTGAGACATCCAGCGGCAAATAAGTCCCCGTAACTACCAGTGATTTGGAATCAGGCGCCCAACCGACTTCCGACAAATAGGAGACCGGTGAGTCCAACAGGAAGCGAGTCCTGCCAGTTTGAGTGTCAACCAACTCGTATTGGTAGGCGTACGTTCGGTTGCCTGGCGGAGCCTTACGTGCAATGATTTCGCGAAATGACGGATCTTGGTATTTCGCCCATAGTGCAGGCACGTGCAGCGGGTCAGTCAGGAGCACAACATAGCGACCGTCGGGGGACAGGGCGAAATTCGCCTTCGACAGGTTAACTGCGATCTTGCCCTGCGTCTTGAGACTCTTAGGCGAGCCTGATCCAACCCGTCCTACATGCAATTCTTGATCGTAAACTTGAGAACTATCGGCTAGAAGTTCTGACAAGAGCTCGCTCGTTACATGGAAACCGGTCTGCGAAACTGACTTGTCCAGAAGAGGCTGTGCTGGCGGATACGTTAGATAAGCAACGTCGACGCCTTCCGGTGTTGCTGCGTAAGAGTTGATCGACGTTTTTCCATTCGTCAGTTTACGAATCGTCCCGGAGCTGCATTGGACTGTGTAGAGTTGCGTAGTCTCGTTCGGACGCTCCCCAAGAAACATGATCGTGTCACCGTCGCCGAGCCAAGTAACATCGTTGATGGCCTCGCGGTTTGATGACGAAGCGAAGGATACGAGAGTCTTGGGGACGGCATGGTCGAATAGCTTGCCGGTCTCAAAGAGAAGCATCGAGTAATCATTCTCATTTTTCTCAAGATTCCCCCGCTTTAGAACGATTACGAATCTCTTCTTGTCCGGGGAAAAGAAGGCGAAATCCTTCCACAGGGAGCCTCCGTAGTTCTCTTTCGCCTTCTCAGTGCCGGCGATGCGGGTCATTCGAATTACATCAGCTACTGTGAGAGGTCTCTTGGTTTGACTTTCGGAGTCGTTTGCGGCGCCCTTCTCGGCGATCCCGTTCTGTTCCTGTCGGCGATGTGCGCTGAAAGTCGCCGTTCCGTGCGCGAAGATTTTTGTCTTTATTGGCGCGCCCAGTACGGCCCCGGCGCACAAACAAGAGATACAAGCGAGTTTGGCCTTTGAGATCATTTCAAAATTAACTCCTAAGAAGTGAACGAAACAAATCCAGGCCAATCAAAATGACAAGCGCAGAGACAGTTGCAGCGAACGAGGCCCACCAATCTGGTAAAGGGCGTTAAGTCCTCCCAAGCCTCGGTTGAGCATTTGCGTGAAAACACCAAAGCTAGGGGACGCCGGCTCCCATTCCCCGTATGGATTGGCGAAGTTGGGGTGATTCAGGACATTGAATGCGTCCGTGCGGAAACTGAGACGAAGCCGCTCTGTGAGGGCGAAGCTGCGCTGGATGGAAAGGTCAATTTGAGCCGCACCCAGACCACGGACGGCGTTTCGCGGGAAATCGCCCTGAACGCCAGAGGCGGGTAAAGCAAAGGCATTCACATTCAACTTCTTTCCGGGTCCAGTTGTGGGGTCCGGAACCCAGATAGTCATCCCTGGCACTAGGTTTGGGCGAGCATCGTTCACAAGAGAACCGTCGGCCGTCGAGTACGTGAAAATGTTGATCGGAAGTCCCGAGCGAACCTGAAAAACTCCGGCGAGCGACCAATCCTCCGTAAGCTTCTCTAGAAAGGCTCCCTTAGCGGACGGTATGTCGAATGTCAGTGTGCCTGTGAAGTTGTGGCGAACGTCAAAATCCGAAGAGGCCCGGTCCGCGCTTGCGGGCGAGAGGACCGATGAAACGTGGGGGATTAGATCATCAGACGCATTGTCTATCGAATGAGAGTAGGTATAGTTTAGAAGCGCTTGAACACGCCTATACACGGGCCTCTTGTATTGGAGCTGTAGCGCGTTGTAGTTGGACGAAGTGCCACCGTAGAGAAAACCGTATCCTTCGGGAAAATTTGGGCCAGCTTGCGCGGGCCCGATGCCTTCATCCCTGAGCAGCCTCCGCCCAGTTGAACCCACATACGTAGCCGAAAGCGACTGGTGCTGCCCGAGTGACTTTTCAACTGCAACGTTCCATTCGTTCGTATAGGGAAGCTTGAGATTCGGGTTGATTATAAATAAACCGGACGGGAAGGGCGGCGTGGTGGAGAATGTTGGAGCATATGAGGAATAGTTCGGAATAGGAAGAGGAGAAGTATTTGGATATATGAAATTGGAGGCGCTGTTCGGAAAATCAGACAACAAGAATGGGGCCGTGCCCGTTCCAAGGTCGTAAAAGATTCCCCATCCTCCTCGGACCACGAACGTCCCGCTTTCATCCAAACTGTATGCAACTCCAACGCGAGGAGCAAAGTTTCCATAACTCGTATTGTAGACAGGCGTCCCCGCGGGAGCGAGAGTGGGAGTCGCCGCGTTCTGAACGTTTTCCCATGACGAGAGAACGGTACCGTCCCTCGGCGATGGAGCGGGATTTACCTCCCAGCGGAGCCCATACGTCAAGGTAAGACGCTTGGTAACCTTCCATGTGTCTTGGATGTATGTCCCAATATTTCTGATCAGCACTCGGCCGGAACGATAAGTCTGGAATTGGAGGGCAGGCACAACTCCAGAAGCGGCGAACTGGGCCGTGGCAGACTCTGTACCAGTAGCGGCGATGTAGTAAAAAGGGGACAACTGATATCCGTCTTGGCGCAATGACAATTGTCTGTAATCAACGCCCATTTTCACTTGATGGGATCCGATTTCATAGGACACATCATCCAAGACATTGAATTGAGATACATCGCTACCTTCATCGGTACGCCCGATGTTGAGGGTGAGACTCGGTGCATCGAAATCACTCACATACGCCGTGTTCATGGACAATGGAAATGAGCTAGGGATCAAAAGACCCGTTGCGACGGGCTGCGCACCTCCAAAGGAGTCGAGAGTTCCTGTCGAACGAGCCGACTGGTTCGAGAAGTTGATTCGAAATGCATTGTTTATTCGCGGCGAAATCTGCCAGCCTGTCCCGAAGGTTATTGTGCGCGTGCCGACGGGCGTGTCGTAGATATTATTAAGACTACCGACGTTTGGATCTCGGCTAATTATCTCGGAAGGTGCCCAGTTGAATCTCCCGAAGACGGACAGACCATTTTTGAACACGCGATCGATTCTAAGGCTCACCGCGTTTGCGGTTATCCGATTGGAGTAATCGTCGGTGAACTGAGCGGTGCTACCGTCACCCAGAACCGGCCCATTCGGCAACGGGAAAGAATCTAGAATCGGGGTAGCCGAGGGCACCGCTGAACTGCGAATCGTCAGTGACGGCACGACGGTGACGCCCGTTTGTGGTTGCAAAAGCCGCAGACCTTCGTAGGAGAAGAAGAAGAAAGTGCTGTCGTGCAAGATCGGTCCACCGAACACACCCCCGAAATCGTTCTGATGTTCCGGCGCCCGAACTAGGGCAGCGGCGTTTGCAAACCAATCGTTCGCATCTAGCACGGTATTCCGAAAATAATCGAACGCGCTGCCATGAAAATCGTTGGTTCCCGAGCGCGTCGTGATGGAAATCTGACCTCCAGGCGTGTGGCCGTATTCCGGAGCGACCGAAGATGTCTGAACGCGAAATTCTTGCATCGCGTCCACTGAAACCAGGCTGCTTGTTCCTCCAAAGGCATTGAACGCCTGCGTTCCACCCCCGCCCGCCTGACCGAGGGATGTTCCCGCCGAGGCGCCAAAATTAACTGACACTCCATCTACGGTGAAATAGTTTGCATCCGTTCGTTGACCGTTGACACTAAATTGCCCTGGCGCTTGGGAGGAGCTCGGAACGATTAGGACGCCTGGCGCCAATTGCAAAAGCGTGTTGAAGCTACGGCCATTCAACGGGAGGTTCTCGACAAACTTCTGATCAATCACCGTGCTGACAGAGCCATCCGTGGTATTTATGTTGAGGTCATTCGCCGTCACGGTTACGGTTTCCGCAACCATGCCGATTTCCAAAACAAAATTCTGTTCGAGCGTGTCTTGCACATGCAGAATCAAACCCACTTTATCGATTCCCTTGAATCCGGCCATCCGCACAACCAACCGATAAGGTCCGGGAGAAAGACTTGGGAGGCTGAAGATGCCGCTGTCGTTGGTTTTCGAAGCAGACACTACGTTCGTATTGATATTAATGGCCTGAACCTCGACTCCGGGTACGACCTTGCCTTGTGGGTCCGTGATCTGTCCATTGATTGCCGCGTTCGAACCTTGCGCGAGCAAATTCGTTGCGTTCCCGCAAACGAGAACCAGGAGACAGAGCACAAGCCACCAAGCGCTGGCCACTGACCTCCGCACTCGGGACTCCCCACTAGGCCCTGTTCCAGTCGCCACTGCTTCGCTAAGTACTGAACGCTCGCCAGCGGTCACTATGCTCACAGGACGCCCCTTAGATTCGAGATTACTTGCTCTTGGGTAGATATGCCCCGGCGAACCCAGGCGATGTACCAAAGGGAGGTACGAAAATTCGGAGAAAGAGCGAATACGATCCAAAAGTTTCTTGGATCGCATCGGTCTTCTGGACTACAAGCTTAAGCCTCGCCACATCGACGCCGTAAACCAATTGGTCGCGTGCGCCTTGGCGTTTGTCCCCCGCGAGCGGCTTCCCGTGAAGGTGCTAAAGCGATTTGGGTTTCACGAAAAAGACTATTTTGAGTGCTTCCCGCTAAAAGAGATAACACTCAAAAGCGCGCAGGCCGTGGTCTGAAAGCGTCGCCTGCGCGCCTTTTTCTTCAAGTCCTACGGGTGGTTGGCTTGGCCACTGAGGAAGGCGTAAAGGATCTTGTGCCCGCGAGGCTGCTCGCCTGCGCCATCGTGCGGCTCCAGAGTCACGAAAACCGAATCTATCGCTGCGAGCTGTCGCGGATCGTCTACTTTTAGGACCCATCTCTTTTGGTCTTTATCATCCACATACAACACGCCGAGGCTCTTCACGCTCGCCGGTTGACCGAGACGCTCTCCCCAGGCCTCGAACGTGTATTTTGCATTCGCCACTTTTTTCTCGTCCAAGTCGAATGCATAAAAGATGAGCGATTTGCCCTCGGTGTAGAAGACCCGGCCAAACGATCTTTGGTCTTTTCCGCTGCCATTGGCGTCGTGCACGTCGATGATGTGGAGGTTTCGCGCGCCCATCAGGTTCGTGATGTCGCGTCCCGCGACGAGCAAATCTCGATCTTGATCCAAACTGGCCGTCTGTAGCCGCACTTGTTCGGAGAGCCGATTGACTTCTCCTCTTTCCGCTGAAACTTCGGTCGCCATCGCCGTCCGGTCGCTGCGGGCCTTATCGAGTTCACCCTTGGTTTCCGCCAGAAGCTGGCTGTTCTGTTCCATCTGAGCGGCGAGTTGACGATTCATGTCGTTTACGCGCGTCATGGTCTGTTGGAAGTCCCGCTTCTCCGTCTGGCTCGTCGCAAGTTCCTTCTCCGACGTCTCCAGACGTCCGGCCAGCAAAGCGTTTTGAGCTTTCAGTTCGAAAACGGTTTTCTCGAGCGCTTTATTCGCTAGCTCCATTTCGGAATCACCCAACGGGAGGCTATTGGTCCGGCTTCCAGCGGTCTTGGAGACAGCAACGGGATTCTCGATTGTCTCCGCGCTGACCTTGGCTGCATTATCCCTGCTGTGGCGAAGCCCGCGGTAGGCGACGGCACACACGACAATCGAAGCCATTACCCCGATAGCAATTGCCTGGCGTGCGGAAAGAACTCGACGAAGCACCCACAAGCTATCGCTGGGAGTTCTTTCTGCCTCCTCGGAGAAGCGGCGGCCTTCCGCGCGGCCCCGCGCCAAGAACCGCTCGCGAAATTCGTTCTCGTCAATCTGCCGCAGAATATCGCGGTCGAGCATGCCGCGCTTGGGCGCCGGCAGTTCGCGCAGTACGGCAGAGAAGTCCTCGCAGGCTGCACGGCAGGATTCGCAACCTGCGAGGTGTTCGCTCAACGTGCGCTCCTCCTCGGGCGACAATTGGCCCGTCGCCGCTAGCGCGCATAGTTCATCGAACTCGTCATGCTTTGACATCGACTGCTCCCCGAGGAACGATCTCACGTGAGGTTTTCAAGTTTCCATCGGACTTCCCGACCAAAACGAACGAACGCAGCCGGCTCAAGCCCCGGTAATAATGGTGTCTAACGTTCCCGAGCGGTTCTCCCGTTTTGTCGGCAATTTGCTTGAGCGTCAGTCCCTCGAAGTATGCCAACTGAAGAGTCTCGCGTTGCCGCCCATTGAGGCTTGCCAGGCCTTCGCGCACGAGGCTGCGAAGCTCTTGGAGAACAAGCTTGCCGCCCCCACTGATTGGCTGCTCGTTTTCTGTTGAGCCCGAGTCCACCGTTCCGCTCCCGTCTTGATCGTAGAATTTCCTGCGTTTGAGATATAGCCGCCGGTTCAGGCTGCGGTGATACGCGTATTGAATGAGCCACGCTTTAGTAGTGCCCCGGGTAGGGTCGAATTGTGCCGACACTTGGTAGATTTGTAGGAAAACGGCCTGCGTTGTATCCTCGGCTTCTCCCAAGTCGCGAAGAATCTTAAACGCAATACTGAGCACCAGACGATGATAACGATCGAATAGTACAGCGAGCGCATCATCGTGACCGGCCTGGACGTGTGCCATAACTTCTTCGTCAGTGAGCCGCCGCAACCTCGCGAGCGTCAACCCGCACGGTTCGCGAACGGATTGTGCGTCGAGCTTCATCGGTGAATCGTCATCATCCTCAAGACGCAGAAACCGCGGCTGGTGCGCAACGGCTTTGCTGAAGTGAAGGAAAAGCTAACATAAATCGAACCGGGAAACCCCTCCGTGAATAGAATTTAATTTTGCTATCGCTTGGTACAAAGGCGTGTTGGCTGGGGCATTCATAGGGATATGCAGACACAGCTAAACCGGCAGCAGCCAGGTCCGCGAATCGCCGACCCTCGAATAGCCAATTCGTTCTCCTCACGAATCTGAGGGCGGGCCTACGTTCGGCATTATCTTTTTGCATACGTTCTTGTTCCGGAACTGAACAGCTATTTCCCGATTTCAGTTAGAATCCTGGCATGGGCGACAGTCCGAACCGCGATGAACCATCAATCTCCATCGTAGCGGTCGCCGCGGTTCAGTTCCTGGGGAGTCTTGCAATATTACTTCTTCCTGCGGTGCTATTGACCGACGAAATTCATTTTCATCGCTGGTATCCCGCTGCCTACCAACCGAAGTCCGCGGGTTTTTACGTTGTGCTTGTCGCGTTGCCAATTTGCTTGAGTCGGTTCGGCGTCATCACTTCAATCGGAGTCGTTCGCCAGCGGGTGTGGGCGCGGCGAGTGACGCTCTTCTTTGCCACGATCCCTACGCTGATCTGTGTCCTGTGGCTGATTCTGCATCATCCGCGGGCGGTGGGCGACAGCTCACTCCTCGTGGTCGGGGAGCTTTCCAACGCGTTAGCGGCCTATTTGCTCGTCGTCCTGGCACCGATAAGTCTTTGGTGGTGGATTCTGTTTACCGGCAAGAGCGTTCGGTCTCAGTTTCGCGGGAGATCTAGTTTCTCGTCCCAGGCTCAGATAAGTAAATGAGCGCGGAAGTGTGTGGCGCGATCCCAGACTGAGATACCCAACCATCCTGGATGAGTGGCCAGCTACGCGAAACTTACCGCCGGACCATTCGACTAAGTCCTTCCATGAGAAGGCCGGTTGATGTCAAGGCACACTTTGACTTTCTTCTTTCTTAGAAGTCAGTTCCCATTCAGCCAAGCCGCCCCTGTCGCCATCCTTCCATCCGCACTCTTTGTGAGCGATATTCGCTCGGTGCAAGGTGGGTGTTCTCGCTCAGTAGGTGCTGCTACCTGATTATCGACCTCTCGGCTCACCTTTTCGGTGAGAGTCGGGCCCCAGGACTGAGTCGCAGTCACCTGGACTCGGCGGTCGAGCTCAGCTGTTCGCACCGAAACTCTAAGCCACTGCCCGCATCGCCTTCTGACTATTGCGCAGTGGTTCGTACGCCTCTCCGCCCACCCACAACCGATGCAGCAACACCGCCAGCTTTCGAGCCACGGCAACTACCGCCCGTTTCTTGGCATTTTTTCCTCCTCGCTCGGCAAGCTTTAATCCCCATCTCCGCAGATCACTGTCTGCTCCAAATGGCCCCAGAACGTAGTGCGCTCCCTGCACCATCATCGT
>Ga0208935_1000153_pt1 | contig 12213 bp, 12 predicted proteins | sample June2015DPH_6_20_FD_184693 | JGI IMG/M metagenome (GOLD analysis project Ga0208935, IMG submission 184693) | Peatland microbial communities from SPRUCE experiment site at the Marcell Experimental Forest, Minnesota, USA - June2015DPH_6_10... | ecosystem: Environmental > Terrestrial > Soil >... | reverse complement strand
GTTGCAGAAGCTGACATTGCGAACCTGAAATATTTTCGGGTTACGCATGGAACAATTGCTGGGGTACCGGTGGACATTTCGCGGACGGGCTATACGGGCGATCTCGGGTATGAGATTTGGGCGCCGTGGAACGATGCCGTGAAGGTTTGGGATGCGTTGGTTGAAAAAGGGCGGCAATTCGATCTTCATGCGGCGGGGATGTTGGCGCTGGATGTGGCGCGCGCGGAAGCGGGGCTGCTGTTGATAGAGGTCGATTACACGAGTTCGAAGAAGGCGCTGATTCCATCGCAGAAGTATTCGCCTTACGAGTTGGGCTTTGCCAAGATGGTGCATCTGGAAAAAGAAAACTTTATCGGCAAGAAGGCGCTCGAACGCGATGCGAAGAATGGCGTGCCGCGGCAGCTTGTTGGCCTCGAAGTGGATTGGACTGACGTGGAGGCACTTTACGAGCGCTATGGGTTGACTCCGGCTGCGCCGAGCCAGGCCTCGCGCGTGGCGGTGCCTGTTTATGCAGGCGACAAGCAAGTTGGAAAAGCTACGACCACTAGTTGGTCGCCGATTTTGAAGAAGTTGATTGCGCTGGCGAGCGTGGAAACGGAATCGTCGAAGCTGGGAACGCAATTGCAGATGGAGATTACGATTGAGGCGATCCGGCTGAAGACGAATGTGAAGGTGACTGGGATGCCGTTCTTTAATCCGGCGAGGAAGACTGCGACGCCGGTGTAGTACGGACGATGTAATCGGGCGTTGCATGGGCCGGCGGACAGCAGCGACTTTAGGTTTATTTGATTTTGTAAGGATTCGATAAACGAGGCTATTGCTCGAAAATGCCGGACTGGAAAAACCACGGCTTGCGCATCATCCGCAGCGGCGAATTGGATGCTAACACGCCGCAGACGCCGGGCATGACCCGCGCTGAGGCTATCTCGCATGCCCGGGTGGGCGCGCAAAAACTCTGGGCGGGGACGGTGGTGGTGCAACCTAACGCTAAGACCGGACCGCATCATCACGGCGAACTCGAAACCGTCATCTACGTGGTGCGCGGGCGGGCGCGGTTCCGCTGGGGTGATCACTTGGAGTTTGTGGATGAAGCGGGGCCGGGAGACTTCGTTTACGTTCCTCCTTACGTTCCTCACCAGGAACTCAACGCGCGCAAAGACGAGCCGGTGGAAGCCGTAATCGTGCGCAGCGGTCAGGAGCCGGTTGTCGTCAATCTGGACATTGCAAGTCCGGAGGACTCCGCGGACAACCCGCAGGATGATCCGTTTCACTCCAACATGGGAAGGCGCTGAGCCGGGCGATTCCGCGCCCGAAGGAGAGTGGAAAACTGCCCGAACCGCAGTGTGCTTAAGGGAATCCCTCGTCCCGCTGGTGAAAACGCGGGACTTCGGGATGACGGTAATCGGATGAGGCTGCTGGTTTTCTAGCTGCGATCACACCGCTCGCCTGCCTTCTGGCGCGGCTTTACCTTCCTGGAGTATTGTTTCAAAGCATATGAGCCGTTCTCGACAGGAATCGCCGGCGCTGAGTCCGCTGATTATTCTGGTGGGCGTCGTTCTGATCCTGTATTTTGCTCGGGCCGTTCTGATCCCGCTGGCGCTTGCTTTAACGCTTACCTTTTTGTTGACGCCGATGGTGACCTGGTTCCAGAAACTTCCCATGCGGCGGGTACCTGCGGTGATGCTGGCTACGGTGATTTTCATCGCGGCGCTGGGTGGGATGAGCTGGGTGGTTGCCAATCAGTTGCTGCAGGTGGCGAACGACCTGCCCAACTACCGGTCGAACATTCGCCATAAGATTGAGGCGCTGCATTACCGGCCCGACAGCGCGCTGGGACGGGCTGCCGACAGCGTGCAGGAAATCAACAATGAGTTCTCGGACTCGAATGCTGAAGGCGGCGTGCCCGATTCGTCTGGGCGCACTGCCCAGGGCGCGCCTGCTAAAACGGCTTCGCCCACGGTGAATCCTTTGCCGGTTCGCGTTGTGCCGCCTCCGGCGAGCGGTTCGCAGTACATTCGTTCTTTGCTTGGTCCCGCGCTTGGCCCGCTGGGAATGGCGGGAATGGTTTTGATCTTTACCGTCTTTATTCTGATCGAGCAGGAGGACTTGCGGGACCGCTTCCTGCGCCTGGCCGGCGTGGAGCAACTGCACGCGATGACGCTGGCGCTGGATGACGCGACGCACCGCATCAGCCGTTATCTGCTGATGCTGATTCTGGTGAACGCGTGCTATGGCCTTTGCTTCGGCATCGGCGTTTTCCTGATTGGAATTCCGAACGCTGTGTTGTGGGGCGTGATCGCCGGCGCTTTTCGCATCGTACCCTACGCGGGAGTGCTGACGGCTACGGCATTTCCATTCGCGCTGGCGCTGGCTGTGTTCAATGGATGGGGACCGCCACTGCTGGTCGTATTGTTGTTCGTGCTTCTGGAAGTAGTCGTTGGCAATGTGGTGGAACCTTTGTTGTACGGTGCGCATACGGGAATCTCTTCGCTGGCCCTGCTGGTCACCACCGTTTTCTGGACCATGCTTTGGGGGTGGGCTGGGCTGGTACTGGCGATTCCGCTGACGGTGTGCATGATCGTGCTGGGGCGGTATGTTCCGCGAATGTCTTTCCTGCATGTTTTGTTGGGCGATGAAACTGCACTCTCGGTCGAGGCACAGTTCTACCAGCGTTTGCTGGCGCTGGATCAGGAATCGGCTCGAACGATCGCGGATAATTTCTTGAAGACACGCCCGCTGGTCGGCCTGTATGACCAGGTGGTGATTCCCGCGCTTACGCTTGCCGAACAAGACCGGCATAAGGGCGCGATGGATGAGAAGCGGGAGTCGTTTCTATTTCTCAGCGTGAGCGAGATCATTTCCGAACTGGGCGCTTATCGGGCGGAAGCGGCGCCGGAAAAATCGAAGAAGGTGAAAGGGCGCTGGACGTTTGCCGGGCGGAATGAAGGGTTGGCAAGCCGCGTGGAGCCGGCGGCCGCGCCGCTGCGCGTTTTTTGTTTACCCGCCAACGATCATGCAGATGAAATTACCGCGTCCATGCTGGCCCAGCTGCTCGAGCGAAACGGCTACGGAGTGCTGGCATTGCCGGTGGGAGCGCAGTTCGAAGAATTGCTGACCCATCTTTCTCCTGAGGCGCACGATGTGGTCTGCATTTCGGCGCTGCCGCCGTTTGCTTTTGCGCAGGCGCACGCATTGTGCCAGAGGATTCGCCTGCTTCTGCCGCACATTAGTATTCTTGCCGCGGTGTGGGGATTTTCCGGCGATGTGGAAAAAGCCAAGGAGCGCTTTGGGAACGCGATGCCGGACCGGATGGTGACGAGCCTGACGCAGGCGCTTGAGCAGATCGGCCAGTGGAATAGCTCTGCGTTGACGGTCGAGCCGCCGGGGCCGGCGGATTCGGCGCAGATTCCGGTGAAGTAGCCGGGCTTTCGGCGGATGGGGCTAGCGGGCCTGCTGTCGCCTTTTCCCTGACTGATAGATCCACGCGCCGACAAAGACCAGCGCGGCTGTTCCTCCCAGGATTTTGAAAAACGCGAGCGGCTTGTTCGGCTCATCTGGTTGCGGAATCAAGGACAGCAGGATGGTCAAGGCCGTTGTGAGGAATCCGATTGTGGCGACGAGTTTCGCAACGCGCTTTCCTCCGGGCACGCGGATCACTTCCGGCCCCGCCGGCTCGCGCTGCAGTTTGATTATCGCGGCAAACAAGTACAGGTAGGGGATGAAATAAAAGATCACGCCCATGCTAACGAGCACGTTGTAGGCGCCCTTCACACTGGTGCCGGCCTGGCCTAAGAAAATAAAAATCACGCCGAGAACGAATTGGGTGAGAAGCGCTACCCAGGGAGTTTTCCAGCGCGGGTGCAGAGCTCCGAAAGCCGCGGGAAGAAAGCGATCGAGGCCGGCGACGAAGGGCAGGCGAGCGACTGCGGCGAGATAGGCTCCAGCAGCGCCGACGTTGCTGAGTGCGATGAGGAATGCCGCGAGCGGTAAGACTCCGGGAAAGCCCACGCGGGAGGCGGTTTTCGAGATTGCCTGCACCAAGCCTTGCAGGCTGCTCACTTCAGCTGAAGGCAGCGCGAGCAACACGCATACCGTGCCTAATATGTAACAGAGCGTTATGGTGATGCCGGCGAACAGCAGGGCGAAGGGAATCGAACGCCGTGGATTCTTGATTTCGTCTCCCATGAAAGACGCGGTTTCACAGCCGCCCAGGGCGAAGGTTAGTACCGACCAGAAAATGATGTCGTTGAGATGGGTGCTGGGAGTCATGGAATGCACGGTGAAGGGCGTCGCCGAGCCGTAGCGATGCCAGGCGATTAAACCCATGACGATGACGATGCCGACTGGGATCCACATGGCGAGGGCGCCGGCATTGTGCAGCCATTTGCCGATGTCGAGGCCGACAATGTTCATCAGCGTGGCCGCGCTCAACGTGAGCAAAGAAAAAACGATATAGAACGTGGCGTTGTTGGAAAAGTGCGACCATGCGTTCTCGCGAATGAAGAGAATATTGCTGGCGGCGAAGTAGAGGACGGCTGGGAAGTACGGCAGGTTGCTGGTCCAATACGTCCATGCCGACATGAAGCCGGAGAAGTCGCCGAAGGCTCGTTTGCTCCAGAGGTAGAGGCCGCCTTCGCCGGGATAGCGGGAAGAGAGTTCGAGCACCGACAGCGCTAGCGGGGTGTAGAAGCAGAACCAGGCTCCGATCCAGATGACGATGGAGCTTGGTCCGGCGGCCGCGGCGGTGGCGATCCAGCGCAGACTGATGCCTGTAACGACATAGAAGAGAACGAGGTCGCGAAAGCCGAGAACGCGCTTGGGGTGGTTTGGATCTTCGGCTTCGGCGCTGGACAGGCCCGGAGAGCCAATCGAGACTTGGTTGGGCGGGCTGTGGTCCGCGTTCAGATCATCCAAGCAAATGCCCCGGGGTCAGTGCTTGACTGCAAACTAACGTTGCAAATAAAGAGAGTCAGAAATAACACCGATAACGATGGCTAGCAAGTGAAAGTTTTTTGGCGACCAAACGGGCTTAATTCTCATCGGAGTGTTGGCGGTAACCTATTCTGTCTCTCCGGGAATCTAAGGGTAGGAGGAACGCGATGAAACGAAATCTGATGGTTATTTTGGTTGCATTGTTGGCGCTGGGAAGCTTGAGTTACGCGCAGGATCGCGGTGAGCCTTCAGCCCGATCTGTAGAGCGAATTACTCGAGAAGTGCGCCATGAACTTCTGATGCTCCCGTATTTCAGTGTGTTCGACAACATCAGCTACCGAGTGGACGGATCGACCGTGACGTTGATGGGCGAGGTTGTGAACCCTACGCTGAAATCAGACTCGGGGCACGTGGTGAAGCACATCGAGGGCGTGGAGAAAGTCGATAATCAGATCGACGTGTTGCCTCCGTCGCCCATGGATGACGGCTTGCGGCGGCGCTTGTACCGGGAGATTTATGGGTATCCGGCGCTGGAGAAATATGCTCTCGGAGTGCAGAAGCCGATTCGCATCATTGTGAAGAACGGGCGCGTTAGTTTGGAAGGGGTAGTCGACAACGCGGAAGATAAGAATCTTGCGGGCGTGCGCGCTAACAGCGTTCCGGGGATTTTTTCTGTGACTAATAATTTGCAGGTGGCGGCATCGAAGTAACAAGTCAACGGCAGCGCCTAAAGGCGCGAGTCATCGTGTGGCACTTCGGTATGCCTAAAGGCATACCCTGATACGCACCCTGATACGCGCACCCTGATACGCACCCTGATACGCGCACCCTGATACGCGCACCCTGATACGCGCACCCTGATACCAAGCCTGATACTTAGCCTCCTTAAGTTCTGGGGATTCCTATTTTCCGAAAGGGTCTTCCAGCGACGGGCTTTGCGGCGTGAACAACTCCGCACCCGTTTCCGTGACGTGCATGTCATCTTCGAGGCGGATGCCAAATTGGCCGTGAATGTAGATGCCGGGCTCGTTGCTGGTTGTGATGTTGGCTTCGAGTTTGGTTTTATTGCCGCGGACTAGATAGGGCCACTCGTGGCCGTCCATGCCGAGCCCGTGGCCGAGACGGTGGGTGAAATATTTGTAGTCGGGGCCGTAGCCTGCGTCGGTGATTACTTTGCGCGCGGCGTCGTCGATGGCGCCGCATTCGACTCCCGGGCGCGCTGCCAATAGAGCAGCTGACTGCGCTTGAAGCACGATGTCGAACACTTTTTTCATCTTGTCAGCGGACTTCGCTGGCGGCTTGCCTAGGACGAATGTTCGCGTGATATCGGATTGGTAGCCTTCTACCGTGCAGCCGTCGTCGATCATGATCAGCGAGCCTTCGTGGATCACTTGCGGCGTGTTCGATCCGTGCGGATACGATGTGTATTCGTCCACTTCGACGCTGGCTTCGCCGGGGAAGCCGAGTTGGGAGTAGGCCGCGACGATCAGGTCTTCCACCTGACTTTGCGTCATGCCTTCGCGCAGCGAATGATACACCGCTTCGTAGGCGGAGAGTGTTACCTGCGAGGCCAGGCGCATCAGCGCGATTTCGTGCGCGCTTTTGATCATGCGGCAGCTGGCTGTTGCTGGAGTTGCGCTGGCCAGCGTGAGTTGCGGCGCGGCTTCTGCAATGCCCTCCGCGAAAAAGTAATGCACCATCTCTTCGATACCTAGTTTCCCGGTTGCTACGCCGCTGTCTTTTAATCCCTGCCCAACCAATCGATACGGGCTTTCATCCTCTTGCCAGGTACGCACCGAGGCGCGGTCGCCGTCGGGCGCGTTGGCGATCTCCTCGCGGGCGCGGTCTTCTTCGAATGCCGGGCACACGTAGAACGCGACACCTTTCGCCGGCAGGACGTAGGCGAACATGCGCTCGCCACCCCACCAGCTGATGCCGGTGAAATAATTTAGCGATGTGCCGCTCATGAGCAGGATGGCATCGAGGTTGTTCTCGCTCATTCGTCTTTTGGCTTGTTCTTGGCGGGCGGCGCGCTCTTCGCGCTTGATGGGAGTGGCCTCGCTCTTTCTGGATTTCAGTTGCGCTATAGAGGGTGGCAGAGAGGTGGCATTCGATTTCTCCGACGCGCGTGACAGGTGGCTGGTCGCGGCCACGCTTGTCGCTACGGCGCTTGCCGTGAGAAATCTTCGGCGCGAGATCATTGATCCCTCCAGAAAGTGACAGACTCGCCATTATAGGGTTAAGTTGAGGGTGTTCATGGAATCGGGTTTTCAATGCGCGGGGTGCGGGGAGTGGAATAGCACAATTATCGACGAATCGGTCGGACGCCAGCAGAGTTATGTGGAGGACTGCCAGGTATGTTGCAAGCCGAACTTGCTGCGGATTGAGTACGATACTTCGTCAGGCGAGTTCTTCATTTCGGCAGCGTTGGAGTGAGGGATTGGAGAAATTGCCCTAGAGATTTCGTCGGCGGATCGGGGTGGTCATCGAGGTTCGTGCTGCGGGAGATCTCTCGCCCCGCTGGTGAAAACGCGGGGCTCCGAGATGACGCCAGAGGTCTGAGGGAGAATCAGAGCCCTAACATATTTTTACTGCATTCGCGATATAGTTGTGTGCTTAACTTACAAGCTCGCCAGGAAAGGATGCAGAGATGGTAACCGGTTACACAGGCACGGGACGCATGGTGGCGCACAACATGGTCACAACGCAATTCGAGCTTGACGGTTTTCGCGTGACGCGCACGCTGGGAGTTGTTCGCGGTATCGTGGTGCGCTCGCGGTCGATCTTCGGCACTATTGGTGCGGGATTGCAGACGCTGGTCGGAGGCAACATCACCTTGCTTACGAATCTGTGCGAGAAGACTCGTGCCGAAGCGTTCGATCTAATGCTGATTCACGCTGCGGAGCTGGGCGGGAATGCGGTGGTTGGGGCGCGATATGATGCGACCGAGGTGATGCAGGGCGTCACGGAAGTGCTGGCGTATGGGACGGCGGTTTATGTGGAGCCGATTAAGTAGATGGCGGGATTGCGGACGCGCGTGGCACAGAAGCCAGCGGCTAAAGCCAGTTCTACTTTGCGTTGCTTCGGCACGCCTGAAGGCGTGCCCTGATACGAATCTCTTAGGATTGGCTGCTTAACGATGGTCGCCTTGACCTTCCCCTAAGGTATATTCGGTTGCGATGAAAAATCTGCGGCTTTGCTTCTTTCTTTTTCTAATTTTCTCTAGCGTTATTTCCGGCGCTGCCTCGTACAAATACAAACGCGTGGGCAGCGAGCTTGCTGCGGAGACGCATATCGAATCCGGCGTCGCGCTGATGGGCGGCGGGGAGGAGCAGAAGGAGGCGTTCCAGTGGCTTTGCGCGAAAGGCAACGGCGGCGACTTTCTGATTTTGCGGGCGCACGGCAAAGATGAATACAACTCGTATGTGAGCAAGACTTGCCAGATGAATTCGGTTGCGACTTTGATTATTCCTGATCGCAAGGCGGCGCAGGAGGTGAAGGTGGCTCGGATCATCCGGCAGGCTACGGTTATCTTTATTGCGGGCGGCGACCAGGCGCGGTATGTGCGCTTCTGGAGGGGAACGGCGGTGCAGGAGGCGATCAACGCGCATGTGCTTGCTGGAAAGCCGATTGGAGGGACCAGCGCGGGTTTAGCTGTATTGAGCGAGTTTGTTTATGGTGCGACTGAGGATCAGGCGAGCGATGCGGACCTCATCTCGCGCGAAGTCCTGGCTGATCCTTATAACAAGCGCGTGGCGCTGGAACGCGACTTTCTGAAGGTTCCGGGGCTGGAAAATACTCTTACCGACAGCCACTTTGCAGCGCGCGATCGCATGGGCCGAAGCCTGGGATTTCTGGCGCGCATCGTGGCGGACGGATGGTCGAAGAATCCGCGCGAGGTTGCGGTGGATGAGAAATCTGCGGTGCTGATGGAAGTGAATGGGGAGTCGAAGGTGGTGGGTTCGGGCAAGGGTGCTTACTTTTTGCAGATCACGGAGGCGCCGGAGGTTTGTAAGCAAGGTCTGACCCTTACTCTGAGAAACGTGACCGCGTATCATGCGCCGGCCGGCGCGACGTTCAATCTTCGAACGTGGATTGGCGCGGGCGGCGAGGCGTATTCGATTTCGGTGCAGGCGGGGCAGGTTCACACGAGCCGCCCGGCGAATGCAGCGTACTGAGGGGTCGCATTCGCCGCGCGGCTCGTCACAGGTTGCGGGTTAAGGTTTCGAGTTCATCGGGCTTGAGATGCGCGAACGCTTCTGCGGCTGCCGCCTTTAGCTCCTCGTAGGCCTTGAGACCGTCGAGGTCGCCGGCTTTGCGCAAGTGGGCTAGGTCGGGGGTGGGGATGATTCCGAAGCGGTCAAGGGGAAGCGACAGCCAGATGCAAAGCCTGACGCTGGCGAACGTGGAATAGACCTGGACCGCGACGTGCGCATCTTCCAGCCGGGAAGCGAACCCGGGGGCAAGGCTGTCGCTGTTGCAGAGTCGGGCGCGGCCGAACTCGGCGAGAATTGCGGAGTTGTCGGACATGCGGCGGACCAACTCCCGATATACGCGCATGCGCCGCAGTTGCGCCTCGCGGAAGGCGCGCCGACTCAAACCCCACCGCAAGGAATAATCTGCCGCAGGATCAAGCAGCGATTCGACCATAGACGAGTCGACGGGATGCAGAAACGGAACCACGTCGAAGATGTCGCGCCGGGGAACCCGGGTCCAGGCGCGGTACAGAAGATAGGTATAGCCCACCGCGTTGGCCGCAATGAGCAACCACACAAAAATTAACGAAAGCATCTCCAGCGCATCCTCCGTAGCCAGGCCAAATATTGCTCCAACGTGGCTTGGTAACGCTCCAATTCCTCGGGGGTAGGGGCCGGTAATCCAGGATCTGGTTTTTGGGGAGCGCTGAAAAACCAAATCCAAGTCAGTACGGCCAAAGAGTATGCCACAATTAAGGTCCGGCCCCACAAAAATTTGAAACTTGTTCCAAAATCCGAAAATTTTGTGGTCATCAGCAAGGCCACGAGCGAGTAGCCTCCAAAGCCGATGGCAATGCCCAGCGGGTATTGACGCCAGCGCAGGTGGAGAATTGGAACGATCACCACCAGTTCGGTGAAGATGATCGACTGCACACACCGGACTGCAATTTCTCCGACGACAATATAGTAGCGGAGGCCGCTAAACTGCGGTGGAGCGGCATGCGCACGGGCCAGGCTCAGGCCGACGCCCGCGACAAGTGACGCAGGGAAAATAAGCCGGCCCCACGACCTGCGGGCCAGACTTCCCAAGACGATGCGAATCAATTCGTACATTACCAGGATTCCGAGGATGTCGTAGCCGGCTTCCGTGGTCCAATAGGTCACGAAGTAGGCCTCCCGATGGTTGCGAATCACAAACCGCCCCGCGTCAGCAGCTACGGCAAATGCCACATATACAAAGAACCAGGGACACACGTTGTACGCCCGGTTCCGCAGCATTAGGAAGAGCAATAGCGCCAAGAGGCCCAAGGGGATGTACTGCACAAGCAGGTTCATATAGCCGGGAGCAGCTTATCGCATCTGCGCCCGGCTTTCGAGGGGTAATTTGATCAGGCTGCGATGCTCGCGATAGGCGGTTTGGTCTTCACGGAGGACGGCGGGTCGCCTGACCCGTCGGCCAGTGCAGCCGAAGCGAACGATAAAAGCAACAACGCCACTGCAAGTATCCGTTTCATGGTGTGGTTCTCCTTAAGTTGTAGTTATGGGGGAAAGCGCCAAAGCGCCCCATGGCGAACAGTTTAGTCGGAGACGCAAGCTCCCGGAGAATTCAGTTGCAGGCTAATCGAAGTCCGAAGCGGCTGGGGTTAAACAACCTGCGCGTGGGACGAGTCTGGCATGCGAGAAGCCGAACTACGCGCGTTCGCTGATTTCCACAGGGAACGTCGCCGCTGGCGCGGAATGCAAGAAGAATCTAAGCGAATGAATGGCGAATGAATCTAGAGCGTAAACCCAACATCTTGTGGTGACCTTCTTGATTAGCCACAAGCCCTCGTAGTTTGCCTAGCCCCTCCCATAGTGGGAAGCCAACCATCAACTTTCCTATTGACAATAAAAGACTTACAGGTAAGATGTGGTACAAAGTGGTACAGAGTGGTAAGCGCGGTACGATTCGTGGCAACGGAAGCTGATAAAGAGGAGCCGGTGGGAAACCGACCCAAAAGCACGACAAACAGCCCGAACCACCCGAATTTAGACCGACTCTGCGTCGCTTTTGCCTCCTTCGTGGCAGCGGTAGTGGTGAGGAGATCCTTCGGCGACACAGAACGTCGCCTCAGGATGACAGAACACGAACATGTTTCGCGGCAATCACCCAACTCGCGTCGACGAAAAAGGACGGCTCAAGGTGCCGGCCGAGTTCAAGCGGGTGATCGACGAGAAGTACGGCCAGAAATTCTACATCACCAGTTTGGACGGAACTATTGCCCAACTGTATCCCTTCGAGGAGTGGGAGCAGATCGAGCAGAAACTGGCGGGGCTTTCGACCTTCAACCCGACGAAGAAAAAGTTTTTGAGCGCGACCGGGTACTGGGGCCAGGAAGTGGAGATGGACGGGCAAGGGCGATTGCTGCTGCCGCAGTTGCTGCGCGATGCGGCGCAACTGAAGGGCGATGTGGCCGTGGTGGGCTATCAGAAGTTTTTGGAAGTCCGCAACCTCGAGGCGTACCGCAAACAAGTTTTGGACGACAAGATTACGCCTGACGATGCGAAGACGCTCGACGAACTGGGCATCTAGTGGGCGAGGGTTCAACAGACACCCCTCAGGGGGTTGGGCATGGTGGCAAGGAAGTTGGCCATGTTCCGGTTCTTTTAAAAGAAGCGATCGACTTTTTAAACGTGCGGCGTGGCGGGGCCTATATCGACGCCACGGTGGGCCTGGGCGGGCACAGTTTCGAAATCGCAAAACGCCTCGGCGCACCGGGACATTTGATTGGCCTCGATAAGGATCCGAAAGCGCTGGAGATTGCGGCGGCGAAGTTAGGTAGCGCCGGCGTCCCGCCGGCAAGCGACTGGCCGAAGATCACGTTGCTGCATAGATCCTTCGCAGAGATTGCGGAGGGCGAACAAGCAGCAACGGTCAACGGCATTCTTGCCGATCTCGGCGTAAGCAGCCTGCAACTCAACGATGCCGCACGCGGATTCAGTTTTCAGGCGGATGGACCGCTCGATATGCGGATGGACCCGCACAGCGAGCGCACCGCCGAACAAGTGGTAAACCACCTCGACGAGCGCGAGCTTGCCGATGTGA
>Ga0208935_1000143_pt1 | contig 12489 bp, 10 predicted proteins | sample June2015DPH_6_20_FD_184693 | JGI IMG/M metagenome (GOLD analysis project Ga0208935, IMG submission 184693) | Peatland microbial communities from SPRUCE experiment site at the Marcell Experimental Forest, Minnesota, USA - June2015DPH_6_10... | ecosystem: Environmental > Terrestrial > Soil >... | reverse complement strand
CCGTTCCCGTTCAAGCCCTTCGTCCTAGCCGAAGGAGTTTTCCAGGTACCCGCGAAGACCTTCATCCTCGCAATTTTCCTCGGCCGTGGTCTACGCTACGGCGTCGAAGGAATTTTAGCGGTCCGCTACGGCGACGCCGCCCTCGGCTACCTGAAAACGCACGGCGGCACCTTTGCGCTCGTTGTGCTGGTGCTCATCCTGCTGCTCTACGTCCTCACCCACTTCGTATTCCATCGTGCTTCCGCAAAGCCTTAAACTCTGCGTACCGACGAACGCGAAACCGGTTGGGACTACCGCTGCGGCAAATTGGCGTAACGAAATTCCTGACTGACGACGCGCAGATCGGTAGCTAGCTCCACGCTCACGATGATGTTATCCGCGCTGTTGTCGCCGAAAGCGAAGCGCAGATCGCGCAGTGTGAACTGGTAGCCTTGATCTTCGCGTTCGAGGCCGGCCAGGGGAAAGCGCGCGTAGCGCAGGAAAGTTTTCGCGGCGGGCGTATTTTGCGCGGCATCCAGGGCGGCGGAATCTTCGGGCTTGTAGTGCGGTACGGCGCGGTCGGGATCGAAGCCCGCGCCAGGCGCTAGCGACATTTCGATCAGGTCAATCGCGTTGTCAGTGGACACCAGGCCGCGCCAAGCGAACGGGGAGATTGCGGAAGGGAAGGCAGCTGTGGCCAGCGGTGGAGCGCCGCGATAGTCGCGCGAGTTCAGTTCGTCAACGGCGCGGCTGTGCAGTCCTGCGCGCGCGCCGACGTAAATCAGAAGCAGGAGCAACGTGACGATAGCGGCGCGGTGCCCGCGCGGACCTTTCGCGCGCTCGCCGATTTCTTCGCTGGCCAGGCGGAACAGTTCCGGTAACAGCAAGCCGAACACAAGAAGCGCCAAAACCCAGGGATCGAGATTGCTGAGCACATTCCACGCGGTCCAGCCCTGCCGAAACGGCCACAGCAATTGCGCTCCGATTCCGCTCGCGAGATCGAGAAGCAAATGCGTCGCAACGCCCACCGCACAAACTCCGACTGCGGCAAGGAAACTCAGCGCGAGACGGTTCGATTCCGGATGTGCCGCATCCAGTCGCCCTGCGAAGGCCCAGAAAACAAACGCCAGAACGCAGATCAACACAACTGAGCTAGGAACGGAGTGCAAGACTGCGCGATGAAAGCGCAAAAAGGGGGACGGACCGCCAAGATAGCTCGCGAAATCGAGATCGGCGGCAACGCTGGAAACGACGAGCATCGCCGCGCCGTAACGCGGTAGCAGCTTCTGGCCAGCGCGCGCGAGTACCAGGGCTAGCAGCGCGTGAGTGAGAATTTCCACGGTAGTGTGATCAGGGTGCTGCTAGCTCAACGACTCAATCGCTTTCCCGCGCGCGACTCGGCTATTTCAAATGTGCGGGCGTCACCAGCGAAAGCGCATCGGGAACAATGCGAAACGCCAGCGGCAAACGGCCAATCGGCTCGCCGTCCACCTGCGCGAACACCTCGGCGCCGTTTGCCGATTCGCAAATCACCTCGGTGTGCTTCCAGGCCGCGATGCCATCCATGCTGCGCAGTTTTCCCAGCCACAAGGCGGGCAAACAAGCCATGTAGCGCATCCGGCTCCGCGTCGAATTCGTCAAAAACTCGAACGAATTCTCAAACAGGTTAGCCCCGGTAGTAATCTTGAACGGCCCACCATAATTCACGGTCCTGCCCACCACAATTATAGACGCCAAATGTTCGCGCCCATCCGAACGCACGCGCATCTGTGGAAAATCGTAGCCAACCAGCTGCCGCATCCCCTCCACCCAATAAGCCAAAACCCCGGCGCGTTTTTTCAATTCGCCGTTAACCGCATTCACGATCGCGCCGTCCGGCCCAGCGCCGGCCACACTTAGAAAATAACGCCCATCCGAGGGCATGTCCGCCGAATGATTTCCGTTCAGTGAAGTCGCCAGGCCCAACGCCACGCGGCGGACCACGCCACCGGGAATCAGCCGCGCCGCGTGCGGAATGTCCCAGGGAATGCGCAGTTCTTTCGCCAGAATATTCGCGGTTCCTGCGGGAAGCAGCGCCATCGGCGTTGCGCTGCCAGCGAGGCCATTAATAATTTCGTTGATCGTGCCGTCACCGCCGCAGGCGATCACCATCCCGCGGCGTTGCTCTGCGGCCTGGCGCGCGATTCCCTGCGCGGAACCGGCCGAAGTGGTGGCTGCGATTTCCGTGGTGATTCCGGCATCCTTAAGAATCCGCACGGCCCGCTCGATTTCCAAGAAACGACGGTGCCGTCGCCCCCCGCTGGTGGGGTTGTAGATCAGCAACGCGTCGCGAATTCCTTTAGGCATAGGTTTGCGTTCGTCCTGTGAAACTAAACGGCCATTGTATAATACCCGGCGCAATTCACCGATGGCATTGGCACGGGGTGTTCATGGCTAAGAACAGCGCGGTTGCAAAAGAAATCGAACGTCTGCGCGAGAAAATCCGCCATCACGAATATTTATATTTCGTAAACGATGATCCGGAGATTTCCGACGCGGCTTTCGACAAGCTGGTGAACCAGCTGAAAAAGCTGGAAGCCGAAAACCCGAAGCTGATTACTCCTGATTCGCCCACGCAGCGCGCCGGCGGAACTCCGCGCGAAGGTTTTCAGCAAGTCCGGCACAGAACGCCGATGATCAGCCTCGACAACGCCTTTTCCTTCGAGGAACTTGCGAATTTCGATCGCCGCGTGCGCGAACTCACCGGCCGCGAAAAGGTGGAGTACGTAACCGAACACAAGTTCGACGGGCTGAGCATGTCCTTGATTTACGAAAAAGGCGCCCTAGTCCGCGGCGTCACGCGCGGCGACGGTACCACGGGCGAAGAGGTCACTCCGAACGTGCGCACCATCCGCTCGATTCCCCTGTCGATTGATGCCGCGCAGCTCAAGAAAACCGGCATCCCGCATTCGTTTGAAGTTCGCGGTGAAGCCATCATGACTCGCAAAGCATTCGAAGCCATGAACGAGCAGCAAGACGCCAAAGGCGAAAAGCGCTATGCCAATCCGCGCAACGCCGCCGCCGGTTCGGTGCGCGTGCTCGATCCCAACATTACGGCATCGCGCGGCCTTGGTTTTTTTGCCTACTACCTGCTCGTGGATGGCCGCGTGCCCAAAAAACGCCACTCGGAAATCCTAGAATCGCTGAACGATTTGCGGTTCAAAGTCAGCGCGGACTGGGCGCTCTGCCACGGCGTCACGGAAGTGGAGGATTACATCACCAAGTGGGACGCTAAGCGCGAGAAGCTCGGCTACGAGATTGATGGAATCGTGGTGAAAGTGAACGAAGTCGGCCTGCAGAACGAGCTGGGCTTCACTTCGAAAGCTCCGCGCTGGGCCATTGCCTATAAATATCAAGCGCACCAGGAAACCACGCTCCTGAAACAAATCGAAGTGAGCGTTGGCCGCACGGGCGTGCTCACTCCGTTCGCGGTTTTCGAGCCGGTGCAAATTGGCGGCGTCACTGTCACAAAATCTACTCTTCACAATATGGACGAAGTGCAGCGTCTCGGCGTCCATGCCGGTGACACAGTTCTCGTCGAACGTGCCGGCGAAGTGATCCCGCACGTCCTGAAAGTAGTGAAGCATGGCAAGGAAGAAAAAGAATTCAAGATGCCGGAGAAATGCCCGGTCTGCGGCATGCGCGTACACCGCGCCGAAGGCGAAGTTGCCTACCGCTGCGTCAACGTGTCTTGTCCCGCGCGCAAGAGGGAATCGCTGCTGCACTTCGCCGGGCGCCACGCGATGAATATCGATGGCCTGGGCGAAAAGATCGTGGACCAGTTGCTCGAAAAGGACTTGGTGAATGATTTCGCGGGGCTTTACAAATTGGACCTCGAGACGCTGGAAAATCTCGACCGCATGGGGGAGAAATCCGCGCAAAACCTGCTGGATGAAATCGCCGGCAGCAAGAAGAACAGCCTTGCGCGCCTGATCTACGCCATCGGCATGCCCTTCGTCGGCGAACGCACCGCGCAGCTGCTCGCCGAACATTTCGGTTCCATGGCCAAGCTCGCCGAGGCGAGCCTCGAAGAATTGATGGAAGTCCCCGAAGTCGGCCCGAAGGTGGCGGAAGGCGTGCGCGAATTTTTCTCCGAATCCGCCAATCGCAAACTGATCGAGCATCTCCGCGCCGTCGGCGTGAACATGAAAGAAGAACGCCAGGCCCCGGTGTCCACCCGCTTCGCCGGGATGACCTTCGTCTTCACCGGCACCCTAGCCAAACGCACCCGCGAAGATGCCGAAGCCCTGGTAGTCTCCCACGGCGGCAAACCCGGCAACTCCGTCAGCAAGAAAACCAGCTACGTCGTAGTAGGCGAAGACGCCGGCTCCAAGCTGGACAAAGCCAAAGCCCTCGGCGTAACAATCCTCAACGAATCGCAATTCGACAAACTTCTAACGGGCAAATAGCGTCGCAGAATTACAACCACTCACCACGCGAAGTTTGACTGGCAGCAACCCGCTCGCCTGTCCCATAATTCCGCAGCTAATGTCCTTTCTGCTCATCATCAGACGAGTCGCGGCGTTCATCCGCACTTGTCTCCCAGCGGAATCCTCGAGCTGGCTGCTTCTGTTGGGAGCGGCCTTCCTATTTGTTTCCCATACCCTCCGCTGGTGGCCGGGGACTACTTACTACTCCAGGCCGTTACTTTGGGCAGGCTGCAACTATCTAATGTCTGTGCCAATATTCGCGGCCGGAGTCACGGCGTACTATCTTTCTTTGGTCGGATTCCAAAAACCGGCGCAGCGCTTGCTCGACTCAATTCTACTTCCAGTCATCGTGGGTCTCGCGGCAAAGCTGATCGTTGCGTTCTTTTGGTTTCGTGATGTAGGCGAGCCAGCACATTTTGTTAATCAAGTTCCCGGAGCCGCGCGCCTCTGGCAGCCGGGCGTACTTCGCGCCCTTGCAGAGAATCTCGGCACAGGCTGCCAGTTCGCCAGCGTCGGATTCATCCTCATATCTGCATTCTTTGTGCTCTACAGCCGAGGCCGCGCCACACTTCCAATCCACCTGCCGGCGGAGTCAGTGTTCGACGCTTCGATGCCCGAAGCGGAAAACCGCCGTACCATGTTTTTTGTCTGGTTGATGATCGCCATGGTTTTTATTACGGGGCTTCCCGAACCTGCGCTGCAAATGTTCGGCTCTTTAGGAATCATCCGCTTCGCGCAGCTACACCCGAATTGGTTTTTGTGGTTGAGACAACTCTTCCACGCCCTTCTGTTGCTAGCATTCGTTTGCGGCGCCCTTGGCAAGAACGGAAGGAAAATGATTCCCGCGATGCTTCGCATTCCCCGCGCCATATACCTGGCCGCCTCTATCGCGATCCCGGCCGCAATCGCATACGTCGCGCCCGTGGCATCGTACCTCCACGCAAGAATTCTTTGGGGCCTCGATGGCTGGGGCAAACTTGTTCCCCCATCGCCAAGCTCTTTTCTCGGGCTTCCGCCGGCTTCCTCCGGTTCGTATCTCCTCTACCCTCTGGTAGAGGAAATTGCTTGGAGGGGTTACTTGCAACCCCGGTTCGTCCGGCGCTATGGACTCGTTCGAGGGATTTTCCTCGTCGGTGTCGTTTGGGGCGCGTTCCACTACATATGGGATTTCAATCCTGCAATGACGGCTCAAGATGTTTGCATTGGCCTGGTTGCGCGCCTGCTTGTAACCGTTTGTTTGAGCTACGTCCTCGCGTGGTTAACCATCCGCTCGGAATCAATCCTGCCCGCAGCTGTCGCGCATGCGACTTATAACCTCGGCTGGTCGTTGCCGACTCACAGCCCTGAGTGGCTTACCCTTGCCCTGTGGGCAGCAGCCGGATTTGTGCTTCTGCGCTTCTTTCTACCACCGTCGCCTGCCACTGTTGCGGAAACAGCGATACCTCCAGCCTCCGAACCCGAGCCTTCCGAGGTATAATCTAACCTAGCGGGTGAGTCGGATGATCGCCGGTTTGTTCCGCGCAAGCGGAGCAGACGGGAGGAAAGTCCGGACTCCAATAGTCCTCAGCTCGCAAGAGTGTGGGACTACAGGGCGACGCGCCTGGTAACGCCAGGGGGTTGTCGCGAGGAGCCCTTCGAAGCTGCCACTGGCAGCATCTGAGGATCGTGCGACGGCTACGGAAAGTGCCACAGAAAATTAAACCGCCGGTGATGCTATCGCCTCGGCGGCAGGCCTGCGGGAAACCACAGCCCTGCCTGTTTCGGCGCAGCGCATTTGGCAAGGGTGAAAAGGTGGGGTAAGAGCCCACCGCCCGGATGGCAACATCCGGGGCACGGAAAACCCCGCGTGGAGCAAGGCCAAATAGGAGGGGAGGGCTGGCCCAGCCCGTATGCAACGCGCTCGAAGGAGCAACTTGCTGCGACCCTCGGGTAGGCTGCTCGAGTCCCGGAGCGATCCGGGACCTAGAGGAATGATCATCGCGCAGCGCGAGCGAAAATCTCGGCGCAAGTCGAGACGACGATAGCGCAGCGCACAGAATCCGGCTTACAGACTCGCCCGCTGCTATCTATTTTTCTTTCAGTTAGTTGTCTGTTTTTTGGTCGCCGTTTGCGGGTCACTGTGCCCAAACTGTGCCCAGTGTTCCAGACCTTCCCCATTCTCCATTAGTCGACGCACTCGCTCCCGAAGCTCTCTGACAAACGGCGTGTAATGCTTCTCGATGGTCGCAATTGTGTCACCAAGCAGTTTGGCCACGTCGTAAGGGCTGCCGCCACGCGCCCGCATGTTCACAGCGAATGTGTCGCGGTACCTGTGCGGGAGAGGCTTTTGACCTTCTACAGCTCTCCTCAAGACGGGGCACGGCGGCACGATCTCCACGGTTCACGCAAACTGCGCGGCGCACGCCATTTCGCGCTTTACGACGTGCGTTTTACAAAGCGGTGTCGAGATGCCCTATCTCGCGATTAAGACCAATATCGCCGATTCCCTGAATGTCATCGTCCAGATAGAACGAGGGCCAGGGATTCGCTTTGTGTGCCGCGTCTTGGAAATCAGAGGCTTCGATATTGAGAGCGAGACATATCAGCTCGAATCCGTCTATTCTCGGAAGTATTGAGCGAGGGTTGAGCTCTGCCGCATCCAAACGTCGATTTGTGATGCTTCTTGTTTGATGACACTTGACATTAGATACTTCCCGTATCGCAATCATTATGCATGGCTTATGCTGCATATATACCATTAACAGTGTCAGATAAATAAGCTATTATTTCTGACGTACGAGATGCAAATGACAGCCTCCACCACCAATGCAATCTTAAAGCGAATTCGAGGAAAGCACCGCGGATGGGTCTTTACGCCCAGACAGTTTGCACACCTCGGCACCCGTGCTGCTGTAGACCAGGCTTTGTCTCGGCTTCAGCGGACTGGTCAGATTCGTCGTCTAGCTCGGGGTGTTTACGAGTTCCCGAAGGTGCACCCCAAAATCGGCGTTCTCTCCCCTTCTCCCGAGGCCGTTGCCAAGGCCATGGCTGAGAGGACGGGCAGCCGAATCAGCGTCTCCGGGGCAAAAGCTGCCAATCTACTTGGGCTTTCAACTCAAGTGCCCATGCAGAATGTTTTCTGGACAGAAGGACCTTCTCGCACCGTTCGAATTGGCAATCAAACCGTCGCGCTCAAGCACGTGGCCCCCTCCAAAATGATTGGTGCGGGAACAGAAGCGGGAGTCGTCACTCAGGCTGTTCGCGCGCTCGGGAAAGAGGGAGTTCACGAGATCGCTATCCATTCCCTTGCAAAGCAGCTTCCTCGTCCCGTCAAGAAAGCCATTAGACGGCTTGTGCCGACCGCGCCGGGTTGGTCGCAGCCCGTTCTAAATCAACTCAGTGCCTGAGGCGAATTCTTATGGACGACTTCGCAAGAGGCAAACCCACCGAGCGACAGCCCTATTTCGAGGAAACTGCCGCCCGGCGCTCTTCCACAACCACTGCAATAGAAAAGGACTTTTGGATTTGCTGGACGCTCAAGCATCTCTTCGCAGTGGCAGATATTCCTGAACTGCGTTTTAAAGGCGGAACATCCCTTTCCAAGGTATTTGGATTGATTGACCGCCTGTCCGAAGCCATCGATATCTCGATCGACAGGGCCGCACTGGGTTTCTCAGGAGAGCGTGATCTTGCCAACCCTGCGCTATCCGTCAACCAACGGAAAGTCCTCGATCGAGAGCTCCGCGCCGCCATCACGAATGAAGTCAATTCCCGCATCCTTCCGAAATTGCACGACCGCTTCAAAATAATCCTCGGCGCGGATGGACACTTGTGGCTTCGGACCAAGAAATCGAAGAAATGACTCTCCTCTTTCACTACCCGAACGCATTCGAGTACAGCAATTACTTGCAACCTCAAATCAAGATTGAATTCGGCCGCGGAGATCAGCAACCAAGCGAACGGCTGCCCGTCTCCCCAACCGTTGCTGAAACCTTTCCGGAAAACTTTCGAGAGAAGTCTGCCGAAATTCCTGTCCTCGACTGTCAACGCACGTTCTGGGAAAAGGTGACACTCTTACACGCCGAGAATCATCGGCCTGATCCGAACAAGCTCAAGCCGCGCATGGCGCGCCATTGGTCCGACGTTGCAGTTATCAGTACTGCAGAGCGCCTCAGAGACGACAAGCTCTCTGTCGATCTTCTGGGCCAAGTCATCCGTTTCAAGAAAATCTATTTCGCCGCGAATCGGGCGCAGTACGACACCGCCGTCCCTGGCAGCCTTCGAATTGTGCCTCGCGAACCCCTACTAGCGATCCTTCGCAAGGGCTACCAAGAAATGCAAGGAATGTTTCCGACCAAGCCTCTCTGCTTCGCGGAAATTCTCGAAAGACTAGGGGTTTTAGAAGCGAGAATAAACGCAAGGGAGAAGGAGTAGACCGCACCGGCTTTCGTTGAGCGAATTTGGCGGCAAGAACATCACCAAGTCTCACACTGCCATCGTCAGCTGTCTCGCCACCGGAAAATCGAGCACGATGGGGCGGTTCCCAGTTGCGGGGAAATCCGATAAATTCTGTGCGGAGCCATCATTTAATAATCTCGATCAGTCCCCAACTGCATCAAACTGACGCGCTCGATTGGTCCAGCAGCGTTTTCGCAAACGATTCGGAGCGAAGGACGGTTCTCGAGCCGCTGAATCGCCGCCGCAATCGCCGGTCCATTACTCCAACCAATCAAACGACCGCGCCACTGCTTTCTTCCATGATTTGAAGAGCGACTCGCGCGTTATTTCATCCATGCGCGGCTCCCACGTGCGATCAACCGCCCAATTCGCGCGCAGTTCGCTTTGGTCGCGATAAAAGCCTACCGCCAGCCCTGCCGCATAAGCCGCGCCCAGCGCTGTAGTTTCTTTTACGGCAGGACGCACCACAGGAATATTCAAAATGTCGGCCTGGAATTGCATGAGAAGATTATTTTCCACCATGCCGCCGTCGGTGCGCAGGACTGCAAGCGGAATGCCGGAATCTTTTTCCATGGCGTCGAGGACTTCGCGCGTCTGAAATGCCGTGGCTTCCAGCGCGGCGCGCGCGATATGGCTTTTGTTCGAGTGCCGCGTCAGTCCCGCGATAACGCCTCGCGCGGAGGTTTTCCAATGCGGGGCGTACAGCCCGGAAAAGGCGGGAACAAAGTAAACGCCGCCATTATCGGGCACCGAAGCGGCCAGCGCCTCGATATCCGCGCTCTGCTGAATGATTCCCAAGTTGTCGCGCAGCCACTGCACCAGCGCGCCGGTAATCGCGATGCTGCCTTCCAGTGCATAGCGCGCGGCCTCCGAGCCAAATTTATAGGCGACGGTGGTCAGCAGGCCAAACTTCGAAGGCACCGGACGCTCGCCCGTATTCATCAGCAGAAAACTCCCGGTTCCGTACGTGTTCTTCGCTTCGCCCGGTTCGAAGCAGGTTTGTCCAACGAGCGCCGCCTGCTGATCGCCCAGAATTCCGGTGATGGGCACATCTTTAATCGCCGCGAGTTGCGCCTTTCCAAAAGGCTCACTGCTGGACGCGATACGCGGGAGAATCGCCTCTGGTATTGTGCAAATCTCCAGAATCTCCCGGTCCCAAGCCAAAGTTTCCAGATTCATCAGCTGCGTGCGGCTGGCATTGGTCATGTCAGTGACGTGGATTCCGCCCGCCGCGCCACCCGTGAGCTGCCAAAGAAGAAATGTGTCAACGGTCCCGAACAAAAGCTCGCCTGCGGCGGCTTTTTCGCGCGCGCCCGGAACATTATTCAGAATCCATCTAATTTTCAGGGCGCTGAAGTAAGTCGCCAGCGGAAGTCCGGTCTTCTGCCGGAATCGATCCGGCCCGCCATCGCGCGCGAGTTCGGCCACGGCGTCCGCCACTCGCGTGTCTTGCCACACCATCGCGTTATAAACGGCCGCACCGGTGCGCCGGTCCCACACGATAGTAGTTTCGCGCTGGTTGGTGATGCCGATCGCAGCCAGATCGCCCGCGCGCAAACCGCCGACCCGCATCGCGTCGGCAATAACCTGCTGCGTCGCGCGCCAGATCTCCTCGGGATCGTGTTCCACCCACCCCGGCTGCGGATAAAGCTGCCGATGCTCGCGCTGCGCCGTCGAAACGATCTGTCCCGCGCGGTCGAACACGATGAATCGCGTGCTGGTGGTGCCCTGGTCAATCGCACCGACGTACGCCGTCATCCCGTTCCCTCGCACAGGCACAGCCATGTCTTACGCAGCCGAGACCCCGCTACGGTCCACAAGCGCGAGCCGCGCCCGCAGCGAGCGCATCCAGCAGCAAAAGCTCGCACCGCACCTCGACTAACGAACGCGCGTGCGCAACTCCGGTTTGTGTACGTGAAAATGCAGGAAAGTTTCGCAAATATTCCAACCGAGGCTCGCGGCTGCTGGATGGTAGCTGGCACGTGCGTCGCAGAAAAAGCCGTGGTCGGCCTCCGAAATCTCCACGTTCACATAAGGCTTGCCCAGGCGTTTGCATTCGTCAATCACGGCTCGAATCTGGTCCTGGCCGATATGCTTGTCGCGTCCGCCCCAGAAGAACAACATAGGCGAATGCAAGTTCGCCACCTGCGGCAGCAGCCCCGGCGCGATCCCGCCGCCATAAAACGAGATCGCCGCCTGCAAAGGAACAGTGGCATTGGCCAAAAACGACGCGCGCCCACCCATGCAAAAGCCGATGCTCGCGATGGCGTCTTTGCGCACCTGTGGATCGCGCTGCAGCCAATCGTAAGCCGCGCGAATGTCCTGCACCGTTCCTTCGAGTGTCATCGCCTTCATGTGCGGCGCCGCACTTGAGAAGTCGGCGTAATCCCCCTCGAATCCCGGCCCGGTGCGATGAAACAATTCCGGCGCGATCGCCACGACTCCAGCGCGCGCGCACCGCTCGGTCACGTCCCGAATATGCGCGTTCACGCCGAAAGCCTCTTGAAACACCAGTAGTCCCGGATGGACGCTGCCATCCGCCGGACGGGCCACGTAGGCGTTCATCGAGCTTCCGTCCGCGACCTGCAGCGAAACTTTCTGCGTTACAATCTGCGTCACCGCTGGACCCCTTGATTGCGCCTCGCGCCGAAGTCCCATAGGATAATCGCGTGCGCTCCAAATAGGAAACGATGTTTGCGCCCGCGGCGCCCGCAATTCTCAAAGCAAACGCCGCATGGAGAAGTAACCTAACCCAACCCGATATGCGATTTTATAGCGGACCTGTTTCCGACCACTTCGACGGTGAACACTTTTACAATCCACGCGATCCTGCGTCGCAAGGCGGCATGCACGGCACTGGAGCCGTGCTCAAATGGCTGCTCACTCGCAGGCCCGCATCCTGGCGCAAGTGGATTGACGCGCCTCCCGGCGCCACGCCGCCCGAACGCGTGGACGAAGGAAAAATCCGCGCCACGTTCGTCGGGCATTCGTCGGTGCTGATCCAGCTCGAAGGCTTAAATATTCTCTGCGATCCGATCTGGTCGAATCGCGCCAGCCCGCTTTCCTGGATCGGACCGCCGCGCCACCGCGCTCCGGGACTTCATTTCGACCAGCTTCCTACGATTGATCTAGTCCTGCAGAGTCACGACCACTATGACCATTTTGACCTGCCGACTCTGCGCCGCATCGGCGCGCAATGGCAGCCGGCATTCGCCGTGCCGTTGGGCGTCCGCGCACGCCTGACCGCCGAGGGCAAGGGCGTCGCGCGTGATTCGCAAATTCAGGAAATGGATTGGTGGCAATCGGCGGACGCTTTCGACAAGATTCGCGTGACCGCCGTTCCCGCCAGGCATTTTTCCGGCCGTGGCTTGCGCGATCGCAATAAGACGCTGTGGTGCGGATACGTGATCGAAAGCGCGTGCGGCACAGTTTATTTCGCCGGAGACACTGCTTACGGCTCGCATTTCGCCGCAATCCGCGAGCGCTTTCCGGAAATTCGCCTGGCGTTTCTGCCCATCGGCGCGTATCGCCCGCAATGGTTCATGGGTCCGGTGCACGTCTCTCCGCCAGATGCCGTTCGCGCGCACCAGGAAGTGGGCGAACG
>Ga0208935_1000136_pt1 | contig 12737 bp, 9 predicted proteins | sample June2015DPH_6_20_FD_184693 | JGI IMG/M metagenome (GOLD analysis project Ga0208935, IMG submission 184693) | Peatland microbial communities from SPRUCE experiment site at the Marcell Experimental Forest, Minnesota, USA - June2015DPH_6_10... | ecosystem: Environmental > Terrestrial > Soil >... | reverse complement strand
TAGGAACAATCTGATGTTATCGGACTAGCGATCGTATCTTCCAAATCCCGCTTCCCGGAAAAGCTCAAGACGGCCAGAGGACTTCTAAATTGCAGGCTTCGCTTACTCTTACACAAGCTCGAACTTCAATTCGCCTAGCCGTTCCACACTGCACGCGATCTTATCACCGGCTTTAAGCCACACTTGCTGGTCCTTGGGCTTGCCTTGGATCACGCCTTGGGGAGTGCCGGTGAAAACGATGTCGCCAGGTTTCAGCGTGATGACGCGGGAAATGTAGCTGATCATCTTACGCGTGTCGAAGATGAAGTCACTGGTGTTGGAAGACTGGCGCGTCTCGCCGTTCACGCGACACTCCAGCTTGAGGTTGTCGGGAATGATCTGATCGGCGGTCACCAGGTACGGCCCGATCGGCGCGAATTGGTCCGGAGTCTTTCCCACCATCCACTGCCCTCCAGTTTCCAGCTGCAGGTCTCGAGCAGTGAAATCGTTGCCAGTCGCATAGCCCGCCACGTAGGAAAGGGCGTCGGCTTCGTTCACCGCCTTCGCCTCCCGTCCAATCGCCATTACCAGCTCGACTTCGTAATCGAATTTCTTCGCGAAATCTACGGGGAGTTTTATCGTGCCATTGTGATGGTTCAGCGTCGTGTTGTACTTGTTGAAAAGAACGGGTTGCTTCGGAATCGGCGCTCCAATTTCGATGGCATGCTGCCGGTAGTTCAGCCCGACACAGATAATTTTTTCGGGATGGGTGACTACCGGGCCGAATTCGATCGTATCTTCCTTCAGGAAAGCTCTTTGCGCAGCCTTGGACTTCGCAGCTGCGTTCACCAGCGCGTTCAGGCTCGGCCCATCTTCGTTCTGAAGCAAATCGTCGATCGTAGCCGGCGCGCGCATCTGCAGAATTTTCGCGGCTTCGACGACGTCGAGTATCCCTTTTTCGTCCTTCACGCCCAGGCGACATTCCGTGCCGCGGCGAATGGTCAGCAACGTGAGCCCGCGCGCCATGCCTCGTGCCTCCCTCGCGCTAAACGCCGCCGCAGTGAGCCCTGTCGGCAGCCGGCTCGTCAGCGCCGAAGCGCAGACTGCACCGGTGCCCTTCATAAAATTTCTGCGATTTTGCTTCATGGGCCGATCTCCTTCAACTCTTTGACTTGTTCCTTAGCGGGAGGGTTAATCGGCGGAATTATACAGCAATCCATCGCTGACTGTGGATCCGTCACTCCTCGGTGTAGGTTCCGACAAAACCGGCCGTTTATTAAATTGGATTCCGGAAGTTAGAACGGCGCTTGTTGTCCGATCTCATTTGTTCGCGGCTTCACCTCACGACTTTCTGGAGAATCATTGCTAGGAGTAAGAGGGGATCACCCTGAAGGAGAGCCGGGCATCGCAATCAAGCGATAAAAGCCGCAGCAGATCGAGACGCCGCTGCGTCGCTTGGCAGATGAAATCGCAAATGGGAAGCGATTTGCAAGCTGGGATGAAGCGACAATCTAGCCCGCGCTCCCACCGACGGTATCGTGGCGGCGGGGAAATCAAGGCAGTACGCACACCACCAAACGCGAGCAAACAGGAGGCACCGGTTCGAGTCCGGTCACCCCATCACTCGCCGACTTTCTGCCTTTACTTTGCGAGCTGTGCCTCAACTTCCGGCAGCACTGGGGTACCTTCCGCTCGCACCGCGTCCAATGCCGATGGGTCCAGACCTAGCGCCTTCACGATTGTTGGGGCTACCTGTGTGGTTGTGGTGGTGGCGGCAACCGTGCGCGCAGAAAAGTCCGGATGGGCTACGAGCAGGATGACGTTGGTGTCGTCGTGCGCGAATCCGCCGTGATCGCCGATCATGGTGGTGCTGCCCGAGTACGTGACGCCCACGTTCGGAGTGACGATAATGTCCGGCGTGCGCGGATCTTCACCGGGATCCAGACCGCCCACGTTGTAGTTCAGGTACAGCGAAGGACCGTAGTAAATCTCGCCGAGCCCGATCGCTGCCGCATTCTTTTCCAGCAGTTCCACGGCGCTGTTCACGCTTGCGCCCTTTTTCAACCAGAGGACAGAGACGTCGTCTTCGGTTGCGCCGATTCCAGTCGAGTTCAGGGGCGATTCGGAGAAGGGAATCGCAGTGCCCAGTAACGTTGCCGGCGTGTTGCTGCCGTCTGCCACGTACAGACCTGGGTCAATCGGCGACTCGCCATGCTTCGCCGTGACGATAATGAGCGTGTCGTCGTAGATGCCCGCGGCTTTCAGTGCGTGGACGATGTCGCCAATCGAAGCGTCCACAAACTCGATCTCCTTCAGCAATTCCGAGGTGGGCAAGGCCGCAGCGTTTTGATAACCGCCCGTTCCCACGCCCGGCTCAAACACGGATTCTCCGATGTACACTGCCTGAAAGTTCATTCCGAAGAGCGCGGGCACTTCGGCGGCTTTTCCCGCGTGGGTCTTGCCCGCGATCTCATTCAGCAAGGCTTGAACCTTTAGCGCGTCGTAGCACTGGATGTTCTCGAAGCTATTGGTCCAGGATGACAGGCTGCCGATCGTGTCGCGGATGCTCGAGCACGAAGCGCCTTCCGCAGTAGTCACACCGGGCAGCGCCACCACAGCCGAGTCAACTTCCGGCGAAAAGTAGTCGTTCAGTCCTTTGCCTCCGGGCCCGGCCGTGAAGGAATACGACGCGTGCTTGTCAATCCATGCCGTGTATCCCCCGGCGCCGTGAACCACGCTGAAAATCGTATTCGTGCGCACGAAATTCCACGGGTAGACCGGCGCGCAACCGTTGGCGGGGTCACGGACGAGTTTCTTGGGGTCGATCGAAGCGATGCCGCCGTCGGTCAACGAGGCGCCAGGCGCGCCACCGTTCAGTTTCGTATCATCAAGCTCGATGCCTTGGTCGTAGTCGGTCGTAGTTCCAGTTGGTACACCGTACGGCGTGCACGGCCCTGCTGCTAATCCAGTGCCGGTCAACAATGCAGGCGCGTCCAGCGAGCGTTTCCCGGACTGGCAGCGCTAGTCACCGGTGGTCTTCGGCGAACCGCCGGTGACTAGCGCTGCCAGTCCGGGAAACGAGTCTGAAGGTTTCGACGACACAGTCGCCACATAATTAATTCCCGTGTGGGTGAGGGCGGCCAGGTTCGGGCAGTAGGGATCGCCGCCGTTCGCACCGTTAATTCCGTGCGTGCAATTGTAGAGGTCCACGGCATGCATGCCGTCAATGCTCAGCAGCAGAACGTGCTTGACGTTCTTCGTGCCCACTTTGCTGGTTTGCGCTGCGGTTCCACGCGCCGACGACGCCACCATCGTCGCTACAGCGAGCCCTGCCAGTACTAGTCTATGCACCTTCATTAGTGCCTCCAGAAGCGAATAAGGGCGTTCGAGTTTGAGCCACGCAACGATGCAGCGGCGTTACGGCTGTGTGAAATCTCCGCTACTTCCGGTGTGACTGTAGAGCGCGGCGGGAAGCTGGCAGCGCGCGATCATGCGGCGCAGATTGGACGCGCGGGGATCGGCACTCGCAGTCAGAAAGAAAACGGGCGCCCAGGAAAGCAGCGCCCTCTGTTGATTGAGCCATCTTTTGCCGGCAGGTTACTTGAGTTGAACCGCCGGGAGAACGCTGGTTCCCTCCACACGAACGGCAAGCAGGGCCGAGGGATCCAGACCCAGAGCCTTGAGGATCGTAGGCGCGACCTGCACAGTCCCCACTCCTTCCCGCACAGTCTTGGCCTGGAAGCTTGAATGGGAAAGCAGCAGAATGACATTCGTGTCGTCATGCGCGAACCCGCCGTGCTCGGCCAGTTTCGCGGTGCTGCCGGAGTAAGTGACGCCGACGTTCGGGGTCACGATAATGTCCGGCGTGCGTGGATCCACGGCCGGATCGTTGTAGTTAATGGAAAGCGCCGGGCCATAGTAAATCTGGCCGAGTTCGATTCCGGCGGCGGAGGCGTTCTCTTCGAGAATTTTGACGCTCGCCAGAGTATCGGACGAGTTGTTCAGCCAGATCAGCGAGACGTCGTCTTCGGTCGGTCCAATGCCGGTGGGGTTGTTGGTGGATTCAGAGAAGGGAATGTATCCAGCATTGGAAAGCAGAGTGACGGGTGAAGTGCCATTGATGAGTTGCGAGACGTAGCGGCTCGGATCGATGGGCGACTGGCCGTGCTTTGCGGTGATCACGATCAAGGTCGAATCGTAAAGTCCCCTCGCCTTCAGCTCTTTGACCCAAGCCCCAATGGAGGCGTCCACGAACTTGAACTCACTTAGCAGCGCCGCCGTGGGTGTACCTGCGGCGTCCAAATATCCGCCAGTCACGTTGTTGCTGTGCTCAATGAGCTTCTGGCCCACGCTCAGCGCCTGAAAATTCATGCCCAAGATCGTGGGAACTTCGGTCTGCTTCGTTCCCAAGTGGTTCTTCCCCTCGATCTCATTGAGGACCGCGTTGACCTTCAGGGTGTCGTAGCATTGAATGTTCTGGAAACTGTTCGTCCAGGCTGTCAGGTCCGAGCTTGGGTCGGGGATTGACTCGCAGGATAGTCCGGTTGGCGTTTTGACGCCGGGCAGGGCGATCACGCTCGAGTTAATTTCCGGACCGTAGAAATCGTCAAGCGCACTGGGGCCGAGGCCCGAGGCGACCGAGATGTAGGCGGGGTGCTTATCGGACCATGCCGTATATCCGCCCGCCTGGTGAATGACGCTGAAAATGCTGTTCGCGCGGACGAATTCCCATGGATAAACAGGCTTGCACCCATTGCTTGGGTCGCGTATCAGCCTCTGCGGGTTGATGGACGCAAGGCCGCCATCCGTCAGCGCCGCGCCGGGCGCGCCGCCGTTCAGCTTGGTTTGGTCGATGTCAATGCCTTCTTCATACTCGGATGTGGTGCCGGTTGCAGCCGCGCCAGGCGTGCACGGGCCAGCGCCGAGGCCGTTGCCGGTGGTGACAGCCGGGGCGTCAAAATTCCGGGAATAAGCGACGTCATAGTACACGCCGGTGAGGGCGGGGCTTCCGCCGGTGACGATCGCGGTCAGGCCTGGAAAGGAATCCGAGGTTTTTGACGTGCTGGCGGCTACGTAATTGATACCCGTCTTGGCGAGAGCAGCAAGTTCCGGGCAAAAGGGTTCTCCATTGTTGATCGTGCTGATGCCGTTCGCACAGTTCGCGAGATCAACGGCGTGCATGCCGTCAACGCTAACCAGCAGCACTCGTTTGATGTGACCTCTTTCGGAGTTACCGTCTTGGTTGTTTGTTTGTGAGCTATCGTCTTGGGCGATTGCGGTGCCTACCGAGCAGGCGAGTGCGAGGACCAGACCGAGGAAAGGTACAGCAACTGTCCTTTTCATTGTTACCTCCAAGGACGAGAGCCTAGGGAGTTTCTGCATTGCATGTGTTAGCGCCACGTAAAAATCCGTTAAGGATTGTTCCCGTTGTCAAAAGTTTCCACGACAAATGCAGGCATCCAGTAAACATCGGCAGCTTCTAGGTCGCTACACGGATGCCAGAAAAAAAAGACTTACGCGTCGGCCGGTGGCCCGGCGGGTGGTACCACTCACGTCTCGGGATACGCGGGCGACCCCTTACCTTATTCTTCCTCGAAAGGCTTGGGCGGGAGCAGAAACTGCATGCCGAAGTAACCTACGAAGCGGGGTTGTTCGTTGCTCGAGGGCTGTACGCTGCGGCCGGCCATCAGCAACAGGATAAAGGGAGGATGAATTTTGTAGCGCAGGCCGCCTTCGATCGTTTGCTGGCCGGCGGACGGATGGAAAGTTCCCAATGCGTAAAATTCCGCATCAAGTTCAAGATTTTTCGTGAGGTCATGCCCGACCACAGCGCCGGCGAGCCAACCATCGTTTCCTGTGTGAACGTAGTTGTAGCCGGCTTCCCAGTTCAAATTGACGGGCCCAAGCTTTTTCGTAAACTCCAGGGGAAAAATCACGCTGGCGCTGCGCGGAGTGATGCCGCGCGCCGCGGAGTTGTTCGGATTGTTGAGCGAAACCTGGGGAAAAACGGAAATGGCAAAACCTGAATCTTCGTTGTCGTAAAAGCGCCATTTGACGCCCAGCTGATCTTGGCCGAGCCCGTATTTCGGGCTGCTCGAAGGACTGACTACGCGCAGCCAAGCATTTTCGAAGGTGAGCTGGATGCGATCGCCCAGGCCGTAATTGATATCCACGTCGGGCTGGTGCGTTATGGAATTGTTTGTGTACAGAAAGGGCATATATCCCAAGTTGATTTCCCAGTTGTGATTGCCGGGGGTGCCGGGATCGTTGGTGTAGTAGGGTGGACCTCCTTGGGCAAACGCTGCGGGGCAACCAAGCGCTAATCCCAGAAGCATAGAGAGCTTCCATGGCCTAAATCCACTGAATACCGCTGGTTTTCTCACGACTCTCCGTTCACATTGCGGTTCACTTCCGAAAGTTCGGCAATCGGCGCGCTCACCCAAGCCGTCCGCGCGCACAGCGCATCTTTCGCGCGAGCAGAAAGAATTGTAATCGTTGCTGCCTGGTAGCTGACATTTAGCTTAGAGATACGCAGATAAACGCAGGATTAACGCGAAGGATTCGAGGAAGGCGCACTCTCGCTGGACACCGGAATCCGCAGGGTGAACTTGCTGCCCGTGGCGTCGGAGCGCGCAAGTTCAATACGGCCCAGGTGAGCTTCGGCGATCCAACGGGCGATCGAAAGACCCAGGCCTGCGCCTCCGTCTGTGCCAGTTCGCGAGCGCGCCCGGTCGGCGCGAAAAAATCTCTCGAAGACGCGGGATTGCATCTCCGCGGGAATGCCCGGGCCGCTGTCCGCTACGCTGAGTTCGTAGCCATCCGGCACGGAACCGCAAGTAACTGAAACATTGCCACCGGCAGGCGTATATTTGATCGCATTATCAAGAAGATTCAGAATCATCCGGCGCAGAAGATCTTCATCCGCGCGCACGGGCATTTCTTCCGGCGCCGCCACCGCCAAGCTGATGTTCTTGGCCTGAGCCAGGGCGCGCGTGGCGCGCACACAATCGGCCGCTAATTCATCCAGATAGAAGTCGCTCCGGGCCAGCCGGTACTCGCCGGCGTCAGCACGCGTCAGCGTGAACATGTCTTCCACGATGCGCGCGAGGCGTTGCGCCTCCTCATGCAGCACGGCGAGTGATTCGCGATACTCGTCGGGCGAGCGGGACAGTTGCGACAACGCCACTTCCGCTTCACCGCGAAGAATCGATACGGGGGTGCGCAGTTCATGCGAAGCATCCGAGATAAAACGTCGCTGGCGTTCGAAGGATCGGTCGAGGCGATCCAGCAGTTCGTTAAAGGTCCGGGCCAACCTGCCGAGCTCGTCGTTCGCGTTGCGCACCTCGAGCCGTTCGTGCAAATTGGCCGCGCCGATTCGTTCGGCTTGCTTGCCCATCGCGGCAACGGGAGCGAGGCTTCTGCGCGCGAGAAAGTAGCCGCCGCAGCCAGCGAGTAAGACGCCCAGCGGGATCAGCCACGCGAAGGCCACGCGAATTTGCTGCAACATTTCCTGCTGCGCATGGAGCGAGCGCAGAATCACGAGCAACCAATTCTGGCTATCTGCGGAAAAACGCCTGGAATATGCGCGAAAGCCGCCTTTCTCTCCGGCGATGCTCTGAAACCGCTGATCCGATTGCGAAGCGACTACCATGAAATTCTGGAAACTGCTGGAAGCCAGAGCGCGCGAGGCGAAGAAGTTTGCAGGTGCGCTGGCGGGCGTCAGGTCCGCCGAGCTCGCCGCGAATTTGCCTACGGCATCCACGATGAGGATGGTATCGCCGCGAACATGGTGCTCTAGCATCGCTTGTCGCGCGGCGGCCCGCAAGCCACCAGCTTTCTCCGGGTCCTTGAGTTCGTCCTGGAACGTCACCAGAAAGGAATTGGCAAGCTCCGTGAGGTCGGCGTCCGTGCGGCGATTCGCCGCTCTGGAAAAAAGGAAATAACTGGTCAGGCTGAACAGAAGCAGAAGCAGCGCCAACACGATCGAGTACCACAGAGTCAATCGCACGCGCAGCGTATCAAGCATGGTTCTTCTTACTCGCTGGATTCAATTTCTTCTTTGCTGCTCGCTGCTCATCGCGGTCCGCACGGTCGCTCGCGCGCGCATTTTCTGCCGCAGGTCCGAACAGATAGCCCGCGCCACGCCGCGTATGCAAGAGCGGCATTTTCGAATCCGCGTCAATCTTGCGCCGCAAGCGATTCACGTACACTTCAATCAAATTCGAAAACGGATCGAAGGTTTCGTCCCACACATGCTGGGCAATTGCCGCACGCCCCACCACGCGGCCGGCGTTGCGCGCCAGAAATTCCATTAACGCATATTCCTTGGCGGTGAGCGCGATGCGCCGGCCTCCGCGTGTTACCGTTTGTCCCGCGGTCTCCACCACCAGATCGGCAACGGTAATGTCTGGCGGACGAAGCTCGCCGGAACGCCGCAGCAACGCGCGCAGGCGTGCGAGCAATTCGCGAAAGGCGAAGGGTTTGGTAAGGTAATCATCCGCGCCCACATCCAGACCCGCGATGCGATCTTCAACGCCGTCCAGCGCGGTCAACATCAAGATGGGCACGCGATTTCCGGTGCTGCGGATTTGTTTGCACACCGCGAATCCATCACGGCCCGGAATCAGAACGTCCAGGATTATCAGGTCGTAGGTATTGATTTCCGCCTGATACAGCGCGTCGTCGCCGGTGGTCGCGGTATCCACCGCGTAGGCTTGTTCGCGCAATCCTTTCAGGACGAAGCGTAGAACCCCGGGATCATCTTCGACGAGCAGCAGCCGCATCGCGACATCATACTTCACTCCGCGGATTCTGTTTCCACGTCTGCGCTTAGCGGCGCGTCTCGGCATACTCTTTCAACCTTGCGGATTTATCCTGCGTTTAGCTTGCGTGTGCCATCGTCCTCACGCGAATCTGAGCAACTTCGTTTAGAATTCTTGGAGGTTCCTATGTCACAGAAAATCGTTGGCGCTACCTTCACGCTTCTTCTGCTTTTCTTTGTGGCTCCTGCCCATTTCCGCACTACCGCCCAAACCAGCGGCAGCTCCGGCTATCATCTAATCAAGAGAGTGAAGCTCGGCGGCGCGGGCGGCTGGGACTACCTCGAAGTAGATCCAGCCACGCATCGGCTGTTCATCAGTCGCGCCACTCACGTGATCGTGGTCGATCCCGATCAGGGAAAAGTCATCGGCGAGGTTCCCGATACCCAGGGCGTACACGGCATCGCCTTCGCCAATGAATTCAACAAGGGCTTCACCACCAATGGCCGCACTTCGAATTCCACGATCTTCGATCTCGCCTCGCTCAAGGCAATTGGCGACGCGCCGACCGAGAAAGGTCCCGACGGCTTAATTTACGATCCATTCAGCAAACGCGCATTTTCATTCAATGGAGAGGCGAACTCCAGCACCGCCATTGACGCCGCCTCCGGCAAAGTCGCCGGCAGCGTGGCTTTGGGCGGCGGCCCGGAATTCGCCGCTTCCGACAACAAGGGCAATATTTTCGTAAACCTCGAAGACAAGAGCGCGCTGGTAAAATTCGACGCCAAGACTCTCCAGGTCGAAAGTACCTGGCCGCTGGCGCCCTGCGAATCTCCCTCCGGACTCGCGATCGACGCCGCGCATGAAATCCTCGTCGTCGGCTGCCGCAACAAGCTAATGACCTTCGTGGACGGCAACTCCGGCAAGGTCCTTGGCACCGTTCCCATCGGCCAGGGCGTGGACGCAAACCGTTTCGACCCCGTTACCGGTTACGCGTTCGCGTCCTGCGGCGATGGGACTCTCACCATCGCGCACGAAGACTCGCCTACGAACTTTACACTCGTGGAAACAATCCAGACACAGCGTGGCGCGCGCACCATGGCGCTCGATTACGCTACTCACACCGTTTATCTGGTAACTGCGGAATTGGGCTCTGCTCCACCCTCGACGCCGGAAAATCCGCACCCGCGTCCAACGATCGTCCCGGATACGTTTACGCTACTCGTTTACGGTAAGTGAGAGCTGATTGAGTTCGAATCAGGTTTGCACGGCTGGAAGCGGGCGACAGCTCAAGCAGCGCCTCGCTACCACGAGCGTTCTTCGTGGCTGTCGCTCAATGATTGGCGGTGGCGAGCTTCGTCCCGTGGCTTCTTTGGGCTCTACTTAGTCGGCGGCTCCACGTCCAAAGCATGTACGATCCACGGCACGATCACTTCCCTAAACATCACCGGATCCGGCCAGACGCCTTTCTGTCGCCCCAAGTGCCCGCCATGTGGATTAATCCACCCGGTTTTTGGCACATCGCCGGCGCTTAACAGGCGATAGGTATCGGAAATCGGAACCTGCGTATCGAGCACGCCAGACAAAATGAGCATCGGCGCGGTGGGTTTGCCTATGAGGCCCTGCGTCACGAGTGACATCTTGGGAAAAATTTCCAGAAGGTCGTCGAGATTGTTCACATTTTCGAATATGGACATCATCGCAGGCAACTGATCGAACAAATATTCGCGATTGCCCTGCAGGCCGTTGAGCACGAAATCTTTCTGAAACATGTCGTGAATCGGCGGCGATTGCACGCTAACGGCCTTCAAACGGCTTTTTTCCAGGATCGCCATCTTGGTGCCCCAGTAAGCACCCCAACTGACGCCATGGAATTCCACCCTGGATTTATCCACTTCCGGGCGGCTGTAAACGTAATCAATAACGCGTGACAGCATACGGTCCGCCGTAGGGCTGGCTTTGATGGGGGCTTGACCCGTGCCGGGACCATCCACGGCGATATATCCAATGCCGAAAGGCAAAACCGCGGAGAAACTTTCAGAAAGATCCTCTTTGCGGCTGTCGAGACCGTTGATTGCAATCACCATCGGCACAGGACCGGTTGCATTCTTGGGAAAGCGCAGATAGCCGATGATTTCTTTGCCTTCGAAGGGGATGTGCACGACCTCCATCGGCGGGTCCCAGAATTTCGTATGCTCGCGAAACGCTTCGAGAGCCTTCTCGTAAGAGCGCTGCTTGCCCGGAGAAGACGGAACTGGCCAGCGGCCGAATGAGTAAACGCGCCAGGCGCGAATGTAGTCCGCGTTGGCTTTGGCGGGATCGCTCTTTTCAAGCGACTTTGCTTCAGCCATCCACTTATCGCCGACGGCGATGAAAGCCGCGGCCCATTCGTCGCGGTCGCGCGTCTTGATCGAAGCAAACGCCTCGCGCAAGTCGTCGGGATTTTGTCCGATACATGGATACTGCCCGTTTTCGGCGCGGCTGATCGCTTCGGCCTTAATTTCTTCGATCGTGCGTTCCGGACGCAACTGCTGAGCGCGCATCGCCAATGCTATGGAGCAAAACGAAAATACCAATACCGCTGCATAAATTCTGGCGTAGAAGAAAGTATTTGTGCTTCGCATTAGAAAGGGCCCCCGTGTGGCTTCGTTGCTCGGCGCTGCAATCTTTGACTTGCTCGCCTCAGTCTCGAAATCGCGCCATTCAGCAGGAATTCGTTGCGATGGTCCAGAAAGTGACTGGGAGCCAAAAAGCACGGTGGCTCCCAGTTGCCGTGCATCCGATTAACGACTAGAAGAGCAGCTTCAATCCCAACTGAACGGCTCGACTGCCACCCGATCCAATCACGGGATTGGAAGCCGCTACGTCGGGCGTAGCGCATCCGCAGCCGAATATTCCCCCGCCTCCCGTAGATGGATCGTTGTGGGCCCAACCGTTCTGGCCGCCAAAGGGATTGGCAAAATTCGGATGGTTAAGAATGTTGAAGAACTCCGCGCGAAATTGAGCGCCGAATCTCTCCTTGAATTTCCAGGTCTTCCCGACCGAGAAGTCCCAGTTGCGGAAGCCCGAATCGCGGAATTCATTCCGTCCGACTGTGCCAAAAGTCCCCAGCGCGGGAGGCAGCAGTATTGAATTGCCCTTCGTGAAACAGCCGAAAGCGCCCAGCGCTGTGCTATTCAAACCCGTCGGATTGCCGCCATCGAGACTGAGGGCCTGCGCAGCGCACGCCGGATTCGATTGACCCGGCGAGTACGGGATTGGTCCCGCGCCCGAAGTGAAATCCGAAGGGCTGCCGAAGAAATTCCAGCGATCATTCAGCGCGCCGCTGCCGCTGATATCGGTCCCCGCATCCATCACGCCCCAAGGCTGAGGACTGTATAGGCTGACGATGGAATTGAGCTCCCAACCCTTCAACATTTGCGCAAAGCCGTCACGGCCGGGAACCGCGTAAGTGATGGTCAACGTGCCGCGATGCCGGATGTCGAAATCGCTGCTGGCATATTCGCGTTCCGGATGCGTGCTGTCGGAAGGCAGGCCCAAGCCGGCGCCGAAATCCCAGTTCGCACCCACATCGTCTAGAGAATGGGAGTAGGTGTAACCGGCAACGAAAGTGAAGTGGTGATATTCGCGGCCCGTCAATGTCGCCTGCAAACCGTTGTAATTCGATTTGTAGTTGTTGCTCATCTGGTAGATGTTCTGCAGGAACGGGAAGGCAGCGTTGAATGGCCGAGCCGCCTGCTCCGCGTTTGGATCCGATGCGCAGTTATTGAACGCGGGAGCAGAAGCCTGGCAGTTCGCAATCGCCAAGGGCGTCCAGCCGGAACCTTCGGCCGCCTGGTTGAGGTCGCGAATACCGATCAAGTCCGAACCGTGGTTGCCGACGTAGGCGACTTCGAGTGAGAGATTGTTGGTGATGGCGTGCTGCACGTTCAAATTCCAACTGAAAACGTAAGGCGTCTTGAGATTCGGATCGATGCCCATAATCGAGCAAGGGCTGCC
>Ga0208935_1000111_pt1 | contig 14213 bp, 10 predicted proteins | sample June2015DPH_6_20_FD_184693 | JGI IMG/M metagenome (GOLD analysis project Ga0208935, IMG submission 184693) | Peatland microbial communities from SPRUCE experiment site at the Marcell Experimental Forest, Minnesota, USA - June2015DPH_6_10... | ecosystem: Environmental > Terrestrial > Soil >... | reverse complement strand
CAGCGATGGATTCCGACTTGAAGAACTCTTGCGCCAGCTTTTGCAAATCATCCACAGTGACGGCTTCGATTTTTTCGATCAACTCGTCGAGATCCTGGAAGTGATCGAAATACATTTCCTGGCGTGCTAAGTTGGACATTCGCGCTGTGCTCGATTCGAGCGAGAGCATCAGGCTGCCTTTGAGTTGATCCTTCGAACGGCGCAGCTCTTCTTCCGGAACCGGGTTATTTTTCAGATCGCGGAATTCCTTGACCACCGAGCGCACAACTTTGTCTGCGGAGGCCAGCGAAGTACCGGCGTAAACCGCCATGCATCCGGTATCGCGATAGGGGTTGAGGTCGCTGTAAATCGAGTAGGCAAGGCCCTGCCGCTCGCGGATATTCTGGAACAGGCGCGAACTCATGCCGCCACCGAGCAATGTGTTCAGAATATAGCTGGCGTGGCGCTTCTCATGGGCGATGGGATAGGCCGGGACGCCAATGCATAGCTGAACTTGTTCGAGTGCCTTCTTGTTGCGCAACACGATGCGCGAGGCAATTTTCGGCTCGGCGGAGTGAAAGCCGTTTTTTGCCGGCTTCAGATGCTCGAAATGCTTGGTCACGAGATCGACAAAATGGTCGTGATTGAGATGCCCCGCAGCGGCCACGATAATGTTCCCTGGGGCGAAACGATGAGCGTAGGTGTCGAGCACCCCTTGCCTTTCGAACCGCTTTACGGTTTCCTTGGTTCCCAGGATAGGCTTGCCCAGCGGATGATCTTTCCAGAAGTTCTGGGTGAAGATTTCGTGGACGAGATAATCGGGATTATCTTCGTCCATCTTGATCTCTTCGAGGATTACCCCGCGTTCGCGGGCGATATCTTCGGCATCAAATGTGGGGTGCAGAACGAGGTCAGAGAGGATCTCAAGGGCAATCGGAACATTTTCGTCGAGCACCTTGACGTTGAAGCAGATACACTCTTTGGAGGTGAAGGCGTCCATGTTCCCACCGATGGAATCGACCTGACGGGCGATTTCTTCGGCGGTGCGGTGCTTTGTTCCCTTAAAGACCATGTGCTCGATGAAGTGGGAGATGCCATTCGACTGGGGCGTCTCATCGCGCGAGCCGGTCTCCAGCCAAATGCCGATAGAGGCGGAGCGAATATGCTCCATCTGCTCGGTGATCACGGTCAAGCCGTGGGGGAGGATTTGACGACGAATGTTGCGAACTTCCTTTACCATCTTTACCATCTCTTATCTGATGCTCGAAGATTCAGGACGGAGCATGCTGAAGGGGAAACGCGGGTCTTCCACAGCTACTCCATTATTCTTACACATCTGAGACCCAGCGCGGGGTAATGAACGATAAATAAGGATCATCCTTAGAATCAATCGATTGCACGTACTTGCAAAGTATTTCTAGAGGTTTTTCGGGGATTCAGGTCGCGAAAATGGCCGGAGCCAAATCACTGTCGTTGCTGGGGATGAACCGGGAGGAGTTGGGCGAGTTGGTGGCCGAATCCGCCGAACCTGGCTATCGCGCCAAGCAGATTATGGACGCGGTCTACCGACAGAGAGTGGGATCTCTCGCAGAGATCTCTACCTTGCCGCAGGAGTTCCGCGAATGGTTGGCTGAGAGGCAGGCAGAGGTTGGTGCAGCAAGGATTGAGAAAAAGTTTGTATCTGTTGATGGGACCGTCCGTTATCTGATTGGTTTTGCCGACGGAGAGAGCGTGGAGACGGTTTGGATGCCGGAGGGGGATGGCGGAGAAGCCGGAGATGGGTCCGAGGCTGGGGAAGAGGCACAGAGTTCCTTGTCGGGAACCACGGGGGCTAAAGCCCAAGAGAGTGATCAAGTCACACAGCTGGACCGCCGCCTCACGCCGAAGAGCGGTCGCTCAACGATTTGCATCTCTAGCCAAGTAGGCTGCGCGGTCGATTGCCAATTTTGCCTAACGGCTCTGCTTGGCGTTAAACGCAACCTGACCGCAGGCGAGATCGTCGGCCAGGTTTGCGCCGTGCTCAGGGATCAGCAGGTGTCGCCGCCGGAAGATCGCGTCAACCTCGTTTTCATGGGGATGGGTGAGCCGTTTCTGAACTATGACAACTTCATCAAGGCATCGCGATTGCTTGTCGATGCAGTAGGCATCGCGGAGCGGAGGATGACGGTCTCAACCGCGGGAATCGTACCGCGCATCTACGACTTTGCGAATGAAGGCATCCGGCCGAAGCTGGCAATTTCTCTGAATGCTTCGAATGACGAGTTGCGCACGCGGTTGATGCCGCTGAACAAGAAGTGGAATCTGGAAATGTTGCTGGCGGCAGCGAAGGCGTTTCCGCTCCGCACGCGGGAGTGGATCACTTTTGAATATGTGCTTCTCGGCGGGGTCAACGATGACGCGGAGAATGCCAGGGAAGTTGCCGAACTGCTGCGTGGGCTGCGTTGTAAAGTGAATTTGATCGCGCTGAACCCGGGGCCGAGGATCGACTTCACTACTCCAACTGAAACTCGCGTTGCCGTATTTCAAAAGACGCTGCGTGCGGCCGGGATTTCTGCTTTCGTGAGACGACCGCGCGGCCGCGACATTTATGCTGCGTGTGGGCAGCTTAAGCGAACGACCGAGGTTGCCACACCGCCGGAGCGGCTGCTGCAGATGATTTCTCCGCCGCCGGAATAACTGGAAGTTCCACTCTGATGGCAAGGCCAGCGCCATCGCCACTCTTCCACGAAAGTTTCCCCCGATGTTGCAAGAGAATGCTCTGACAGGCGCTTAATCCCAAGCCGGACAGCGGTCCGGAGGTAGATTGCGAAACAGCACTCGCATTTTCACTAGTTTGTTTTTCTGCGGTGCGTTTGCCAGCAGGTTTTGAACCGTCTTGGCCAATACTGATGATTACAAAACCCGCCTCATTTTCCGCGGATATCGCTACGTGGCTAAGGCGCTCCTGTTTCGCCGTATTCGCCGCGCTGTTGAGAATCTGCACGCACACTTGTAGCAACTGGTTGGAGTCTCCGAGAACCGCGGGCAGGTCGGCTCCCAGATCTGTGTGCACTTCGACATTCAGATCCTGCCACACTGGTTCCGACAGCTTAATGGCCGTACGCAACACAGTCTTCAGATCCAGAGACGTCATGGTCGCAGGGCCTTGCTTGGCAAAACTGAGCAGAGTCGCAACAAGTAGCCGGGTGCGGCGCACATGTTGGCCAATTGCCGCGGCCAAGCCCTGTTGTTGATCATTCAATGATGTCGTAAGTAGGAGATCGGAATAGCCCATCATGGCGGTGATGGGATTATTCAGCTCGTGAGCGGCGCCGGCTACGAGTTGGCCGATCGAAGCCAACTTTTCGGATTCGGTGATCTGTTCTTGCAGGCGCTTCAGATTGGCCAGCGACTCGCGGGATTGCGCCAGCAACCGTAGCAACTCCCGATCAAGCCGTCTTTGCCGCACAAACACCATAATGCCCATGAACAACGCAGCGCCAAGGGTGAGAACCAGCCGGAATGAGCGGATGCGCGGCGGAATGGAGGTTTCGAGCAGAGCCAGCGTCGCAAGCAGTGGGAGGGAGAAGACAGCAATCATGCCGACTCTCGCCAGCCATACGCCCTGCGACGTGGAAGCGGTCCGCCTGCTCGCTTGAGGTTCGCCCGCGTGTGACCTCAGTCCGATCAGAGTGATCCAGGCCATGGAAGCGACTAGCGGGACGTCGTAAAGGCTTCCGCTGTAATAGACGTGTCGGCTGATTGCCCAATTGGCCAGATATGAGCTGGAAGCATAAGTCAGGCTTGCGCCGAACAGATTGGCGTAGAAGAGTCTCCAGCCGCCTCTGCTATTCTTCCATGCGACAAACAGCCCGCTCAGGAAAGCCAGTTTCTCGATCAGATATAGAAAGTTGAGATTGCTATCGTAGGCTGCGACATTCGGAACTACGTACTGCCAGGCCATCACGGCAAAGATGTACAGATACATCCACCACGTCATCATTAATGCAAAATCGAGTTGGCGCAGGCGAGCGGCGTACTCATCCTGGCGACCATGAGGGCGCACAGCCAACGCCGCCATGAAAGGAACTATGTGCAGAAAAAGAATAATGTCGCCGGCGCATAAGTCAGGAACGTCGGTGCGGAGCACGACCTCGAAGTACGTCCACATCAGCTGGTAAGAAAACCAGAAAGACATTCCCGTGGCCAGGAGGGCCCAAAATGCGCGCGATCTTCCGCGTGAACGGAGAGCGTTCGGTACGAGCGAGAGCGTACCCGAGAGCAGCAATAGGCATTGAATGCAATCACTAAGGGCCGTGAGCTGAAACGACCGCGGCAGAAAGAGCGCAGCCAGAACCAGAGTCGCCGTACAGACGACGACTGCCCCGGTCCAAAGTTTGGAATATGCGCCCAAAAAGTGACCCCTCGTCGCCGATTTTAGAGGGGAAAGAAAGAACTGTTTGGTTACTCCAGTAACCACCCGCGTAGAAAATCTATCTTGCGCGAAAGTTTTTCTTGCTACTTATCTTTGTTATCAATAATATGCGAGACAACTTGTTCATGCGTGCGGTAGCGCGCTTTGCGGGAAGCAAATCGATTGCGCATATACTCCCAGAATCGTTTTTTGAGTAAAACAGCAGCCCCTATCGACCCGGGCGAGGTTCGCCGCACGGAGCGTTGGCTGGCGACCGCGCGGGTATTTTTGGCGGTCTCGGCCTTGGTTGCGATTCGCATGGACCCGACGCAACTCGGAAACTCCCCGGCAGCCTACGGACTGCTGGGTTTCTACATGGGCAACACGATTCTGGTGTTGATGCTTTTGCGCCGGAGAAAAGCGTCGACGCCGGCATTTCGGATCATGGTCCATGCGGCGGATATTGTGTGGCCCGCCTTTATTTCAGTCTTCGGCGATGGTCCCAGAAGTCCATTCATTCTATTTTTTGTTTTCGTACTTACCGCCGCAGCCTACCGATGGGGCTTGTGGGAAACGCTGAGTACCGCGGCAGCAGAGGTGGTGCTGCTTTGGGCGGAGAGCTTTTTGCTTTTCCACGTGTGGGCTCTGCCGGGCAGAGGCCTGCCTTGGCATCTCTTCTCCGGCTTGCAGATGAATACCACCGAGTTCGAGCCCAAGCGCTTGTTCATGTTATCGGTGTATCTGCTGGTGATGGGACTGCTGCTGGGCTATCTGGCGCGGCAGCAGAAGCATTTGCGCGCTGAGAAGGCGGGGATTACTCGGATGTTGGCCACCGTCCGGGTCGCAGCCGGATTGACCGGCACGCTCCAGCAGATTAGCCGGGAAGTCCTCAGCATGTACGGCGCCACGAAAATCGTCGTTGCCGCTGAGGAGATTCACAGTCACCGGCAGTTTCTGGGGGAGTTGCACAATGTAAACGGAGAATTTTCCGATTTCGCATGGCAGGATTCGCGGCCCCGCGAGGCCAAGATTTATCTGGATGAGTTTCCGGGCGATGTTTCTTACGCCCACAAGGACGAAAATGACTGGACGGTGGTGGCCCTCGATGGCGACGGCAACCCGTTGGCTGCGGCTTCGACAGAACCGTTTGACCGATTGAGAGAACAACAGCCATTCCGTTCCGTGATGTCGATTTCTTACCTCTTTGCCGGGGAATGGAGTGGTCGTGTATTCGTCTTCGAACCGTCATTGCAGGGAGACACGCAGGAGCAACTGCGCTTCATGCTTGACGTTCTTCATCAGGTGGGGCCGGCGGTTTACAACGTATATCTGCTGCACCGCTTGCGGCGCAGAGCAGGCGCGGCCGAGCGGGCCCGCTTCGCCAGAGAATTGCACGATGGGGCGGTGCAATCGCTCATCGCCGTAGAAATGCAGGTGGATGTCCTAAAGCGCCAGGCGGAGACCAGGCCGGACGTCGTGATCGGCGAACTAGGCCGTATTCAGGGCCTACTGCGTGAAGAAGTTCTCAAACTGCGCGAACTCATGCAGCAGATGAAGTCGATCGACGTCGACTCTCGAAAATTCCTGAACGTGGTCAACGATAGCGTGGAACGGTTCGAGCGCGAGACGGGAATTTCAGCGCGCTTTGTTACCGATATCGACAAGCTCAAGATGCCAGATAGAGTTTGCCGCGAACTCCTGCGCATTGTTCAGGAGAGCCTGGTGAATGTGCGCAAGCACAGCCGCGCTCGGCATGTTTTAGTGCGCCTTGCATCGAACTCAAGCCAATGGAGCCTGACTCTGGAAGACGACGGCAAGGGGTTTCCATTCGCTGGCCGGCTCACGCAAGCGGAATTGGACCAGATGGGCAAAGGCCCAATGGTCATTAAGGAACGGGTTCGTTTGATTGGCGGCGCACTCACTGTAGAATCAACTCCGGGTACCGGGTCACGGTTGGAGGTTAAAGTTCCGAAAGATGGAGAAGTCTCCGATGAATTTTAAGAAGTCGCAACCGGTTCGCATAGTGATTGCCGACGACCATCCGATCTTCCGCGATGGCCTGCGCCGCCTGCTCGAAGCCGAACCGAACCTGAAAGTACTGGGCGAGGCCTCCGACGGCGCGGAGGCAGTGAAACTGGCGCGGCAGTTGAAGCCGGACATTTTACTGCTGGACCTTGCTATGCCCAAGCATCCCGGTTTGGAGGCTCTGCGGGATCTTGGCGCGGGAGTGAATTCGACGCCGGTGCGCGTGATTCTCTTGACCGCGGCGGCGGAGAAAAGCCAAATCGTAGAAGCTTTGCAGTTGGGCGCCCGCGGAGTAGTGCTGAAGGATTCCGCTACCCAGTTGCTTTTGAAAGCTATTCAGACTGTTATGGATGGCGAGTACTGGGTCGGACGGGAAAGCGTCTCCAACCTGGTGCAGTACCTGCGGACGTTGGTGCAGTCATCGAGCGACGAAGCTCGCCAGAAGAAATTCGGCCTCACGCCACGCGAACTGGAAATTGTGGCTGCTGTTGTCGCGGGATATTCAAACAAAGAGATCGCCGAATACTTCAAGATCAGCGAAGATACGGTCAAGCACCATCTCAGCAACATCTTTGACAAGCTGGGCGTTTCCACGCGGCTGGAGTTAGCCCTGTTTGCCGTGAATCAATCTCTTCCCTTGAAAAGCATTGTGTAAGATGGATTTAGGAAGCTAAATCGGGTTCCGCATTCATGGCACTTACGGGCCATTGGCGGGATCACTGGCCACTCCTATGATTTACTTCAAAGCCAGCCTCACGACTGTAAAGGATTCTGGTCACGTGTGGTGACCGTTGTGAAGTGGTGTCCCCGGCTTTTAGGTGGGAAAACGAAGCAAAGAGAAGGAGCCCAGTGGCACGAATTCTACAGAACGTTTGGCAGCAACTAGGTAAGGACGAGAGCGGTCAGGATATCGCCGAGTACGCCGTCATGTTGGCGGTTATTCTGGTGATCGTTGTTGGAACCATCCGGCTAATCGGTTCCAACGCCAACAACGTGTTCTCAAACGTTGGCAGCGCTCTCCAGTAATCGCATTTCTGCGATCTCGCGACGCGGCAGAACCCTGCCCGCTTGAATCCACGAATGCCCAATAACCTCTATTTGCTCGCGGTAGGAGCAGTGAGTGCGACCTTCTCGCTGCTGGGAATCGTGAGCCGGGTGAGATACGGGAAGAACGGTGTAATCTCAAACGGCATCTTCTCACGCGCAGAGGCAAGGGCTACCGGTTTTGCCTTGGCTAACTCCACCTGATCGGTCCATGGATCCAGCTTGATGCGTCCGCCGAGCGGCAAAGCCGCGATCTGATCGGTGCGCTCCGGTTCCAGTTGCGGCGCGGAGGCCAACAATACTGACATGCGAATGCTCTTGCTGCTGGCCAAACTGTTGCCCAGGTGAGGACGAATTAAGTTTGGCAACGCGGGCGCGCTCTGCTGCAAGGCCTTCAAGAACAGTCCAGCGCTTCCCAACTTATCTTTGTAAGGAGAATTCTTCAGCAACTCCAGAGCCTTCGTGTCCGCGGCTTCTTCATCGGCGGACCGGCGCTTAAAGTCGAGGCGCTGGAACGAATCTTCATCGGGAAAGAACATGCGATCGTTGAAAGCAAGCTTGGTATCGGTGGCATGTCCCAGCACGATGTGACTGACTTCATGCGCGAGCACCGTGGCCAGCGATGCCTCATCCGGAAGAACGTCGAGCAGACCGCGGCTCACGACGATAGTGCGGCCAATGGTGAAGGATTCCAGTGGAGACGTCAGCAACACGCGGCACCGAATGTCTGACTGCAAATCGATATTGTTCGTGACCAAAAGATTGTTCACCACGGTCAGCAGAATTTTGTCGACTTCTCCGGGCGGCGCTAACAAACCAATCTTTTGCAAACGCTCCACGGCATTGTCTTCCGCCTGCCGCTCCCACATTCGCTCGGCGACCACAGGAGTCGCATCCGCGGCGGCATCGCTTTGATCCTTTACGGAATCGGGAGAGTCGACCAGGATTTGCGCGAACTCGGTATTTTTGTTGAGAGCTTTCAGGTCGTATCCCCAAAGACGAGTTTGCGCGCGAAAGTGCAACGTGTGGCCGAAATTCGTCTTCAAGTCCGACTCTTCGCTGTAAATGTACGCCGGCAGCCATGCGCCCGGCCGCATGTTTAGCCGCCAACTGTCGAAATGCAGGTAGTAGCTCGTTTTCGGATGCGGAAAATAGGTCCCGTTAAAGCGGACGACGTTGTAATCCTGGTCTTCGACCCAGATACGGCCTTGAAACCTTCCCGGAGGAGCATTCTCTTTTGGCTGAACGTCGATCACCAAACAACGCACTTCTCCTAGAAACTCGCGGCGCACAAAGGTGAAGTCGTAATATTTTTTCTGAAAATCAGTATCGAGAACCACCATTTGGGCGAAGCCCAAGGGCAGGAAATGCATGGCATAAAGCCCGGTCAAGTGGTTGAGCATGCGATGCCCAAACCCGGGCTGGCCGGTGAAGGAAGTGTCTTCGGGGCCATCGCTCATGTCAAGGCGTCCGAGAAAGTACTGATCTTTTACCGGCTCGTTCTTTCCGCTGCCGTCGGATTTGTAATCCTGTATGTACGTTTCTACCATCGGCCGCATGTGACGCATCTGGGCCAGGAAAAGGTGTTCCCGCTGTATGACGCGATCCATTACGTCGTTGAAAGACGCTGGCGGAGCCGGGGCGAGCTGGGCTCGACCTGGCACGGAGCGATCACTCGGCTCAACTTGCACTGGAGACGTAGATTCCTGCGCCATCGAAGCAACAGACAGAACCAGAACCAAGCAGAACCAAAACCAACTCATCTTAAAAATGCGCATAAACACCTATGGGAAACCTACGCCAGCTGGAAAACAATGTGCAACACGACGGTAGAATCGGCGGGTTGACCGTTCCGCATCGCGGGCCTAAAGCGAATCTGTTGGGCTGCCTTGACTGCGTTGTCGTCGAGGCCGTGCCCCAGGCCGCGCACAACTCGCACGATGTGCAAGCTGCCTGAAGCTTCGAGAACAACCTCGAGCAAAACCTCGCCTTGTATCCGCAGGCTGCGAGCCTCGGCGGTATATGTCGGAGTTGGTTTCGAAATAATCTCCGCCGGCAACACAGGTGTTGAGGTCACTTCCGGATGAGCCCGCGGAGTGGGTTGCGGCGGAGCCGCGGCGTCGCCAAAACCGGTGGCTTGCACGGCCTGAGTTGCGCCAGTTCGCGGATGATTGTCGGCTATGGCTGCCCCATTGCCAAAGCCTGTGCTTGCAATTACTCCAGGCACTCCTTTAGCGCCAGCGCTGCCGTTCCCGTTGCCAGGCCCGGAGGGCGAGTCGAACGACCCCACGGCTGCGATGTTGGCCGCCTTCCCTGAGTCCCCCTTCGCCGGAACTCCATTGGGATCACCGAAGCCGCCGGTTTGGACTTGCTCAGGCGCGCGCGCAACCGTAGGCCCGGCCGAACTGCCTGCGGAGAACAGATTCGTCGCTACAATCTTGGGCGTGACGGGCGGCGCATTCATTGCGAGAGGTTCTGGGCGTTGGGGAGCTATGCTAACGGTGGGAGCGGGAGTGTCCTCTATTCTTGCGGCCTTTGCTTGCGGGCTGGGAAGCCGCAACGCATTGGCGGGCGGATCGGCATTCGCGACATACACCGGCTCAGGCAACTGCCGCACCGGTTGTGGCTCATGATTGACCGGCGCCGGGGTGCTGGTCAGCCGAACCGAGCGGAAACTGTGTTCGGGAGTCGAAATAACGGTGGGCTGGAGCAACCGCAGCCACAACAGGAACGCGATAACGCAAGCCTGCACGCCCGTGCTGTAGACGAATTCCCGCCACGGAGTTCTGGTCTTCGGAAGCAAAGAAAAGAGACCCTGTGGAGAAGAGGAGTATCCCATGACAACGCCCACTCGACCTATGCTGGAACACCTTTGCAGGTGAAAAAGTTTCTAGCCGAACCGAATGATCAGTACATGTGCCGGACCGGCTCTTTAGACTCAAAACGTCAAGCCGCTAAAGTCTACTACCGCTATGCCCAAGATGCACGAGAATATGTGCGATTTGCACTTCTCCTTCCCGTTTGGGCACACGCCATGACTAATTACTATTCAGTAGGCTAAAAGGGCAATCGGGGAAAGGCTGTAGACTCTGGCACCTGGAGAAGACCTCAGGACTGATTGGTTAAGTGGGCTGCTCCTTCGAATTCTTCCCGTTGACTCTTTTACCCCGCGCAACACCTCCAAATTTTTAGGGCTTAAGCACCTCACACGGGCAATGCCGCATCGAATAATTAACCGTTTGGTTAATTTGTGAAGTTTTGTAAAAGGGTCGGAGGTGACCTATGAAAACAGCAAGGAAAACTTTGGCAAAGCTGGCGGGTTTAACTTTAATGATAGGTTTGTGGAGTGCGACGCTCTTCGCCGAGCCCGTAACCGCTACCCGCTACGACAATCAAATACAGACTACTGTCACGCAGAAGCTGTCTGCGAAGAATCAGTTCCGGGCCGTGCAGTCCAGCGTGCAAGATGGCATTGTAACGCTGATGGGTACAGTCGATCTCTATCAGAGCAAGATGGATGCGGACAAGTTGGTCCGAAAAGCCGCTCACGTGCAAGGTGTGCGAAATCTGATCAGCGTTGAAGGAGCAAGTGTACCCGATTCGGAGCTTGACCAGAAACTGGCGCAGAAGCTGCGCTATGTGCGCGAGGGCTACGACATCACATTCGATTACTTTGCGCTGAACGTGAAAGATGGAGTGGTTACGGTGGAAGGACAGGACCGGACGGGTGTAGGACGCGACGAGGCGCTTGCCGACATTCGCAATACACCTGGAGTGAAGGATGTGATCGACAACATCACGCTCGAACCGGTGTCGATTTTTGACGACGGTTTGCGTTTGCGCGCAGCCCGGGTGATCTATCGAGACTCCGTTCTGAGCAAGTACGCGATCGATCCGCAGCGGCCGATTCGCATCATCGTGGACAATGGCCACATTACGCTCTACGGTTCGGTCGATAGTGAGATGGACAAGAATGTCGCGGGAATTCGGGCCAATCAGATTTTCGGCGCATTCAGCGTGCAGAACAACTTGGCAGTGGAGAATTCGAAAAAATCCTAAGCGACGGCTTCGGAGGGGATGGGAGGCGCGGCGCAAGCTGCGCCTTTTTTTACCCGTCCGCGGGACCAATGACTAGTATCCGACGTCGATGTCAATCCAAGCAAATCGTTTGCGGAACTCATCGCGAAGTGGGGTCTGGGTCTGCGAGGGAGCTTTCCGTATATATTCCTCCGCTTTCTGATCTCTTCCACGTTTGCGCAAGTCCTCCAGAAAGGAAATCGCGTCCTGCGCCAGCGTCTCCTGCGAGGTGAAGTTCGGTCCCAAGTTCGTCCACAGGACAACATCTACCTCCGCCCGCTTGGAGTCGAGCCAATTCTGAATTATGTGATGGACGCCTGGGATATTTGACCCTGACCCCGCGGACCCTCGCGGTGCAGGAAGGTACGCGATCTTATCGAGGTTGCAGCCTTCCCTTGTTTTAAGGTTCTCGCGGGCACCCCTTGCAAGGTCTAGATCGGGGATTTGAGAGAGCGTCCAGTAGGTGGTGATTCGGCTGTTTCCCGGATACAAGACCAGGGACAGATAGGGCAGCTTGTCAGGTCGTTCGCCGCCGTTAGAATCCAATCCGGATTTTCTCGCAAACTCAATCGGGAGAGATGGGCCGTCGCGTCTCCAAGGGGTTTGTATCTGGAGGCTTCTTGGTTCGTATAACAGTGAACCCCACCCTAAGATAGCGATTCGAGCCATAGCCTCCCTCAGAAAACGCCGAGGAGCAATTGGGTCGTGGCAGACAGGCGAATTCTACAGCCGGTTGATCAGCGAAGCAACATACCCCGCCCCAAAGCCATTGTCGATGTTCACCACGCTCACATTCGAGGCGCACGAATTCAGCATTCCAAGCAGAGCAGTTAGTCCTTTGAATGACGCCCCGTAGCCCACGCTGGTAGGAACCGCGATTACCGGTACACCGACTAAGCCTCCCACAACGCTGGGCAGCGCGCCTTCCATTCCGGCGCACACGATCACGACGCGCGCTTTCGTCAATGCTGCGCGCTGGGCTAGCAAACGGTGAATTCCGGCGACGCCAACGTCGTAAAAATGCTGTACAGCATTGCCCATCATTTCGGCAGTTACGAGCGCCTCTTCCGCGACGGGAATATCGCTGGTTCCAGCTGAAACCACAGCGACGATTCCTTTGCCATACGCGTGCCAATCGCGCTTCAGCACAATTGCGCGTGCCAGTTCGCGATACTCTGCCGTCCGCACTTTCTTCTTTACTGCGGCGAACTGTTTTTGGTCGGCGCGGGTGGCAAGAACATTGCCGCCATGCTTAGCCAGCCGGGAGAAGATGCCGGCGAGATGCGCGGGAGTTTTGCCTTGCCCGAAGATCACTTCCGGCATCCCCGCGCGCAAGGCGCGATGGTGGTCCACTTTCGCAAAGCCCAAATCTTCGAACGGCAAATGGCGCAGACGATCTACCGCGTCGTCAGGCGAAAGTTCGCCCCCGCGTACTTGCTGGAAAAGTTTGCGAATCGATTCTGCGTTCACTGGTGCGCGGAATTCTCCGCCAATTCAGATTAGCATTACCGGAAGATTCCTATTGGCGAGGGTTGCGGGATCTGTCGCGGACTCTGGCGATCACGGCCGTACAAATCTTGCGCGCGAAACCGGGTTCATCGAGATGCGCCAGGAACAGGCGTCGCAGGCCGCTCGTTTTGACTCGGCCTGCAAGATAAGCCGCATAGATTTGACTGCCCAGAATGTATCCCCAGGCTCGAGCAGTTGCTTCGAACATTTCTGCGTCTGCCCGAACGGCTTCCTGAGCGGCCTTTTCACAGCCGGCGCGAGATAGGGGAGCGGGACTCTCTGTCTCCGGCGCTCGCCGCGAGGGGTAGAGAACGCGCGATCCGAAGCAAGCCACCGCGTGCTCGAGCACAAGCCTGTAGAAGTAGTCGATCTTCGTAGCAGCGCGCTCCCCGTGCGCGCCGTTGCCGTTGCCGCCGTGTCCATTCAGCCGCAGAGGCAAACCGCGGCAGGCGTGATGCAGAAAGCGCGTGGCGTCCTCAGCGGCATGCATCATTTGAAATTCGCGGAAATAGAACGCGTTGACTTCAGGAACATAGGTACTGCCGCGCTCGTCTACGTTCATCAGCATGTCTTCTAATCGCTGGGCACTGATGCCCTTGCGCGAGAGCAGGCGGCGGAGCACCGCTTCCGATGAACCGCCATGAACTTCCGGCAGCATGTCGATTAGAAATTTCGGCTGCGTGCCGTTGTGCGGGGAATAGCGGTTGATCTGCAGGAAGCTGGCGAGGCTGTCTATGAGATTGTAAATTGTGGGCGCGAAATCGGGCACGCGGTCGCAGCGGCTCCACTGATCAAGAAACAGGCGGTAGCTTTCATATTTTTCCAACGGTGTGGCGTTGAATACGCAGATTACGTCATCGGCCACGCGTACCGCATCCACTTTCTCCGCGCGTTCCCCGGCGGCGTGCCAATAGAGAGCGTCCACATTCTGCAAAACCGTGAGCAGGCGCTCGTTGGGCAATTCCTTTTGCAGGGTGCGCGGCAGATGACCGGGGGCAAGATGGGACTCGCCGAAGAGAACGAAGATAACCGCGTTTGGATGGCGATCGCGAATTTCGGAAATCTTGGCGGCGGCATGGCGATCGCGCGCCCCAATCTTCCGCAAATTGTCACGAGGCATACAATCCAGGCCATAGATGGCTTCTCCGTGATCGCGCGCGGCGACGAGGAGTTCGTAGAAGGGAGC
>Ga0208935_1000081_pt1 | contig 15941 bp, 17 predicted proteins | sample June2015DPH_6_20_FD_184693 | JGI IMG/M metagenome (GOLD analysis project Ga0208935, IMG submission 184693) | Peatland microbial communities from SPRUCE experiment site at the Marcell Experimental Forest, Minnesota, USA - June2015DPH_6_10... | ecosystem: Environmental > Terrestrial > Soil >... | reverse complement strand
GCGCCCCAGCACTCTTGAGACTCAGGGATGGTTAGGCGGTGTACCGAAGTAGGCTTCCAGGATTGGCTTCCCGGTTGGCGTCGTGAATGATTTGTCGGCGGGTTCAAGAGTGACGAAAACTGTGTCGATTTCATCCAGAAGTTTCGGATCGTCGAACTTCATCGCCCAGCGATGTTGCGTCTGGTCGTCGTTGTAAAAGATTCCCAAACTGTGCGCCGCTTTGCTGTTCAGATTATTACTGTTGCTTCCCCATGCGGCGTAGACGAACTTTCCATCGACGGTATTCTTCGCAGGTAGATCAAACGCGTAGAAGATAAGTGACTTTCCTTGCGTGTAGAATGCCCGTCCGAATGCTTTTCTGGCTCGACCCTTTCCGTCTCTATCGATGACATCGACGATGTGCAGATCGCGCGCACCCATAATGTCCCGTACTTCGCGCCCCTGGGAAAGAAGCTGGCGCTCGCGGTCAACGCTTGCCGACACCTCCGTCAAACGCGCGTCCTTGTCGGTGAGTGCGAATTGCAGCGAGTCGATTTTGGCCTGACTCGCGGAAAGGGAATCCTTTGCCTGAGACAGCTCGCTCCGTGCCGCGCTCAAATCATTGTGGGCCTGGACCACTTCCTGGCTCTGAGCGTTGAATTGTCTTTCGACTTCGTTCAACCTCGTTTCCAACTCAGTCGTATGCTGATCCGACAGGGTCAACTTGTCCCGCAACGCCTGATTTTCTCCACTCGTCTGTTCAACCCGCTTTTGTAGCTCGGCAACGACCGTCTGCAGGTGAGCGCCTTTATCGTCACCAATTGAGGAGTCTGGCATTTCAGCTTTCGCTGAACTTGCAGCTCCAACGGGAGTCTTAACAACGCTTACCGATGGTTGTCGAGAGAGCCCAACCGCCGCTCCTACGCCTGCCCCTAACAGAAACGCCGCTGCAACCCCTGCGGCGGCAAGATGTTTGTAGCGCTCGACCAAAGAAACCGGAACCACCGCAGGAAGACTTCGGGCAATGCCATCCCGCAGGCGGCGATGACGCTCACCGTCGACAGCGGCATCCTCCTCTCTTGGCGGACCGGCGAGGAAGGCGGTGGCCGCGAGCGAACTGGTTTCCGCGACAATTTCCCGACACTGTGGGCAAGTAATCTTATGGCGTAGGAACTCCTTGTGTTCTTCGGGAGAGAGTTCTCCAATCGCTGCTAAGGATGCGAATTCTTCAAATCGATCGTGCTCTAACACCTGACACCTCCGGAGCGACCTGCTTACTTAGCCGACGATGCAATCTCAAAACGACCTTCGGCACGGGTTCCGAAGATTGCTCCGTCTCCTCTTTAGAGGCTAAAACTCGACGCATTCTCTCGAGGCCCCGATACAAATGGTGTCGGGCATTCCCGAACGACTCACCGAGTTCGCGCGCGATTTCGTTCACGGAAAGCCCTCGGAAGAAATACGCCGTCACGGCCGCTCGCTGCTTATCGTCCAACTGCTCCAAACCCTGCTCAATGAGCCGGGTTCCCTCTTCCACCGAAAGACCGGACGCGAGAGACACATCTCGCGCGAGAACTTCCGGCGCAAGCTCTTCGATCTGTACGCTCGTGTAATACCGGCGGCTCTCTAGATGACGGCGCTGGTCGATGGCGCGCGTATAGGCGTATCGGAGAAGCAGCGTTCGGAAGGAACCTCGTTCTTCGTCATACCGCAGCATCGTGGTGTGCACTTCGAGGAAAAGGCCTTGCACCAAGTCTTCGGCTTCCGCTTTGTTCCGCAGTACCGAATACGCCAAGCGAAATACATCCTGCCAATACCGATCAAAGAGCACGAGAAAGGCGACGTGATTGCCTTTGGTTACTTCCCGGCACAATTCTTCGTCAGGGAGAGAGCGAAGCTGGTCCGGAGCGTGAAGCCGTTTCCAGAAGATCATCTCTCCCTCTCACGTGCCGGCTCGACAAACATGCTGCTACTGAACGGCGGGGCTACAGTCAGCGGCAGACACGTGTCCAGCATGAACGATCCACCACCAGTGAGAGACAACATACAACTGAACTCTATGAGATGAAAGACCAAGAGACGTGCCGAAGCAAAGTATATTTTTTCGTTGCAGTGGTACAACTAAGCCCTCGCTTACGCAGCGCACGGAGCCCTCGGTTAATTTTCTGCGAGCGTTTCACCCCGATTTTATGTCTATAGTTAGTAGGGGTCAATGTATCAGGAATGGACGTCCCTCTGGATACATCTTTATGTGTCAAAACCAGACCCGAGTCTGCCAGTGACGAGCACGCCGTTGTCAGGTCCGGCCTGCGGAATCACGAGGGTGCCAAATGAAATCAACGCGAGGGTCGAGCCGGTCTGCCATCTTTCTCTTGAATTCCGTCGACCGGCTCGGCAGGACAATTAATCCTAGGGTTCTCGCCGCCGCCCACGAAATTGGCCCTCGCGCTGTGGCTTACGGCGAACGCCTCCTTGGTGACGCGGCGCTGACTATGAATCTTTTTGAAGAATCCGCCGCCGCTGTGTCGGAAGCATTGAGGCGAAAATCCAAAGACGCGCGTCCAGTGCGGGATCTGTCCGCCTACCTTTACCGCACATTTCTCCGGAAAATTAGCCTGGCCAGGGGCAAGCAAACACGTTTGGAAACGCCTTTGCGAAACAACGCGCGGACGCAGTTCCTCGCGCGCCAACCGTCCCAGGCGGAAGTTTCGCTGCTGTTCGATGAAGTCATGGCTACCTATGATAAAGTCACGCAGCAGATCGTCTACCGTCGTCTCGAGGGCCTTTCATGGAAGGAGATCGCGGCCGAGTTTGGCATTGCGACCCACGCGGCGGAATCGCGATATAGCAGGGCGCTGGCCCACGCGCGAAGACTCCTTCATATACGACGGCCGAGGACTTGAGGAGGGCTTTCGCCTTGCCGGGTGCGAGGAGCAAGCCAGCGAAGCGCACGAAGAAGCCCCTTTCCGAAGAGAAGCTGTTGGCGCTCGGACGGAAGCATTTTTCCGAAGATTTTCCGAACCCACACCGTCACGGTTGCCCACCAACGGACCAGATCAGGTTGCTAGCGGACAACCCGCACAAAGCGAAGGAATCCGCCCTCAACCACATTTCCTCCTGCTCGCCGTGTTACCGAGACTACAGCCGATTCCTGCAAGCCCGAAAGGCGAAGGTGCGGTCCAAGTTCGCAAGAGGCAAATGACCGGCACGTGCCCCGGCGAACGAGCATTGCTTTGTGAGTGCTAACGTAATGCGAACGGCGTGGCACTTGGCGATACTCATCGCCCGAACCAAAGAGAAAGGAAAATATGATAGATCACGTCATTCTCACAGTGAGTGACTTCAAGCGTTCAGTTGCTTTCTACGCCAAGGCTCTGAAGCCACTTGGGATCACAGCTCTTGCAGACTACGAAGGCAAAGACGGACACCCAGACTTGAAAGGATTTGGTGTTGGCAAGAGCCATTTTTTCTGGCTCAAAGAAGGGAAGCCCGATCCTCAGGCCGTTCACGTCGGATTTGTAGCGAAAGACCATTCGGAAGTGGATGCATTCTACAAGGCCGCTTTAGCAGCTGGAGGAAAGAGTAAGGCATCACCTCAAGCTCGTCTCGAATACTATCCTGGCTATTATGCGACCTGGGTGCTTGATCCTGACGGCCACGATATTGAGGTCGTGAATAAAAGCTAGGACGGTAACTGCCGACACCAATCCCGCCAAGTAACTGCGGATGATGTACCACTGAATTCGCAGAAGGAAAATGTTCGGAAATCCGACTAAAATCGCTGGTAGGTACTCGAAATTCCGCGTCAGCCGCACGGGATCGCGAGCGCTTGTCCAGGCAAAATATGGTGGCAACGCTGCGGCAGCGGATCAAGAGTCGGGACGAGAAAAATCGCGAGTTGACCGGACTCCTGGAGCGCGCTTAAGGTGTGATCGCCCAGACCTGAGCCTGTCCTTGCGGCAAGGATTCCGTTTGCTGAATCGGTTGAAGGGGAGCCTTCATTCCGCTTTTCTCAGCTCCATCCTTGTTTCGCGCATTTCGGCAATCTGTTCCGTGATGAATTTCGAGCTCAATCCGGCCTCACGCATGAAACGCCGCAATTCGCTTTCCGAAAGGAAGTTCCGTGTCTTGGAACATTCGGGGACATCGAGACTGACCAAGTTCTCAGCCTTGAACTCCAGATTGTCGTCTTCGTAGCTGCCGAGGGCCTGCTTGTGTGTGGTGATCATGGACCGCGCGACTTCGAGCATCAATTGGCGATAGCGCGGCAGAAGCCAGGCACGAAGGTCACGCAAGTCGTCAGGAGAAGGCTCGCCAAGTGCGTCCTGGAAGACGACGGCGCGTGCATATAGCTTAGGCGAACCGGAGGACAACTCCAGCGCGAGCACGGCCTCGACGGTTTCCTTGAATAAAATGTCGTTTCCCACCTTCTTGTTCAAATACTCGCGCAGGAATTTGGCGACTGCTCTGCGATCTGGATGCACTTCCGCTTCAAAGCCGTAGCCATTTTCAGAGATGAGCCAATGAAGCACCTCTAAATCCGGCATGTACTGGACCTTGTCGTACTCTGAGTTGCTTGCAGAGGCCGGGGCCAGCGGGTCCAGAGCCTTGACTGCCGAGATCGCATCGCGAAGTGTAGCGGCCCGCCACTGCGGATCGTCCACTACGCTGACCTCAACTGGCAGAGAACTCGCTGTAAATACCTGTCCGCCAGGTGAGATGGCGCCTCGCGTGACAACCTGGATGTGAAACCTCCCGGCTGACATGGGATAGTGCTCAGACAGGGTCATCTTTCTCCAGTGAATCTCGACGCCGACGACTGGGAGACTCGCCTCACCGCTCAGATTGTCAGCTACGTACCGCGCAGAGGGGCATAGCGTTTTGCCTATCCAGTGGGTTTCGACTGGATCGACCGCCAGCTTCGACTTTGCGTCCAGAGCGACCACTTCGACGTCGGTGAATGCATCACCAGTGTCATCCCCGCAGGTTGACGCATATCTTTGCGACAAATCAGAATTGCAGGACACCTCAAGATGGATCGCCTCGCCCAGCTTGTACGTCGTTTTGTCGCCTTCCAGGCGAAGCATGAAGTGGAACCCCGGCGGATCAGTGACGGTTGCAGATTGAGACGCTGCAATTCCGGGCAGAACCGAATACGTAAGGATTGCGGCGACGCACCGGAGTGGGATGCGGTTATTACGTCTTCGATTCATTCCCTACCTCCGTGCGGCCCGTCTAACGGTTGCGTAGGGCATACGTTAGTATTGCGTTTCCGAGCGGCCGAGTGTACCAATTCTCGGCGAATGCATTTATAGGTCTTTGGGTGCGCATGGTCGTCGAGGGGCCCTCATGTATTGTGGAGCAAGAACGGCTCCGGCTTTTGCCGGAGCCGTTCTTGGTAGTGGAGTTCAGTAGCGACCCTCCTCGGGCTCAGTTTTCTCCGTCGCGGGCGCTGTCGGTACCGATTCCTTGCGGTCCAGCTTACGAATCGAAAACGCCTTGACTTGCCACGCCGTGACCTGCGCCTTGGCCTTCGTTTTCCCTTTGCCAACCTCCTTCTCGTAGACGTTGCTCACGAGAGTTCCCACGACATACAAGTGGTCGCCCTTCCTCAGTTTGTCCGCCGCGTAATCCGCGAGCCCATTCCAAACGATGATGCGGTGCCATTCGGTTTTTTCGTGGCGTTGCTCGTCGGTGCCCGTCCACCAGGTTTTGGTGGCGAGTGAGAGGATCGCGAGCGTCCGTCCCGTTTTCTTTGTGGATTTGCTTTCCGGGTTCTTGCCCAAAAAGCCCATGAGTTCGACGCGATTTTCGTACATTTTTGAGTCTCCTTTTTTGCCCTCGGAATTGGGGCACTTGAAAGCGAGAGGGGTCTGCTCCCAAGGCGAGGGTCTGCATTTCGGGAGGGGCACAAAAATCTCGTGCGCTGTTCCCAGAGATTTTTGGGAGGAAACGGAAAAGCAGAAGAGCCGAAGCTGCCGGGCGCAGGAATTCCCCCGAAGCCGTGCACAATAGAGGGGGCGGAGAAGGGGCGAGAAATGAAATGAGTCGAACTCGGTTTTTGGGGAACGGGAAACACAATCCACACGGGACGGCGCTCGCGCTGCTCACTGGTGGACTACGGACGAGAAACGCGTGGTGGCATCGCATCGTTGGGATGCCCTCGCGGTGGCCGGCAAACGAAAGGGCGAGCCGTGAATTAGGAGTCGAGGAGGAGAGCAACGGCAAAAGGAGGACTCACGGCGCGGAAACGGTGAGCCGATTTCGCATGGCAAGCTGGAGACTTCAGGGGTCCTTCACGATGTCCATGTCCAGATATCTGATTTGGCTTGCACGGAAGGACTGCTGCGCAGGGCGGTAAGCTTGTCCCGACTCAGGTAAGTTAAATCCCAGCCATCGTAAGCCCACGCGCGTTGTCGCTTGCCTTGTTCGTCGATGTATTTGGCGGCGTTTGGCGGCACCCAGATCAACGTAACCGACAGGTGGCACGTGTCGGCTTCGGGGAAAATGTATTCATCCCTCGAAAGTCAGCGGTTCGAAGCGCTAGTGACGAATCGTTCTGCCCAGCGTGTTGCCCTGTCCGTCCGCAACGGCTTTCTCTTGATGTTTTCTTACGACACCGTGGTCGTTTGACGCGGACACAAAGGTTCAGCACTACGATATCCTATGCAGGTGCGTGCCACTGACGCTGTTGTCGCTGCTGTGGTTACCTCGTCTTACTAAGCCAAGGGAATTTCAAGGTACGGAAGACCGAAGCTCGTGGCCGCCCGTGTCGCATAATTCCCAGCCGCCGGTGCAAGAAAACCAGGGTCAGGCGTTCTAAGCATGTTGTCGTTGGCGAAGATCATATGGTGATCCTGGTTGTCAGGTTCCCGGGGCGGGGGCCGATTATGAGGCGCGAAGGTGGAGGCGAATGCTCATGAAAACGTTGCGATTCCAAACCTTTTTGCTCGTGCTCTTTGCCATCGCGGCGGCATTTTTGCTCGCGAGCTTCGCTACGCCGGATGCTCTTGGCCAACAGAGCGCGCCGCCGAAGATCGCAGCTTCGCAGGAATCTACGCAGCTTGAATTGGTGATCGCCGGTCCCGAAGCGGTGCCGCTGCCTCGCAAAAACTGGCATCCGCTCTTTACCGCCGTGCTAATCAATCACTCGAAGGAACCGGTCGTGCTGCTCCCCCCTCGAATCGATTGGTATGGGGAGCGGCGGCTGGAATGGCAGGCGGCCGACTCGAAAGGCCGTTGGCTTGATCGGCAACCAAACTATGCGATCGAATGCGACGTGCACGGCGTGATGCGGGCAGTGCCAGAATTTACGGCGCCGTTCCACGACACCCAAGCGCCCAAGCAGATTCGCGATTCCGATCTGATTGTGTTGCAACCCGGCGAAAAGTACGACCTGAGAAACCTCGCTGATCCTTGGTTCTCGCTGAATTTTCGCAGGCACGGCGTGTACACGCTGAGCCTGCATTTTTCGCTGGCGTCCGAGCATTACGCGTTGCCGAAAAACAGCCCATACGTGGAGGCGCTGAATAACAGCAGTCACATCGACGTCAAGTCGAACGAGCTGACACTGACGATTAACTAAGCCAAGTGTGGTTCCGATTGCCCGCGAGTAGCACAGTCGTCTTCATCGATTGACTTTCACTTGCCTGATAAGTCGCACAAACCGGACACGTGAATCCTTGTACTGCAGATGTCCGAAAACCGACTTACTGGAACGGACCGTCCGACGAAGTACGGTCCGTTCGGTTGTGGGGTGGTGTTACTTGCGAGCGCTTCTCGCTCTAGGCGCGGGCTTGTCTTTCTTCTCCGTCGCTCTTGCCTTCTTCTGTACTTTCTCCCTCTCGGCTTTGGCAACCGCGGTCCGCAACGCCTTCGCGTCAATCTTGCAAAGGTTCGCTGCGTCCGACAGAAGATCGCCATCCGTGTCCGTGGTTGCGCTTCCGGCAGAGCCAAGGAGCATGGCCTCGAAAATCAGCACAGCGAGAGCAGCCGCATCCGCTTTCTTGTAAAGCGTCCGTGCTTTCTCAGCCATTTGCCAATCGTGAGCGTCCTTGGGATTGTGGAAGCCGTGGCGTTTGGCAAGACGGCACGCCAGTTCATGCGAAAGCGAGCGCAAAACAAACTGCGCCACCATGCGTAGCTCCTCGGTTCTGAACTGCGGCCTGACCCGCTTGAGCACGTCGGCCAGAAGGCGGTGCCTGAACGCGAGCGTCTGTTTCGCCTTTTGGTTTGCGGCGGTCTTTTCGGCCTTCCATTGGAGCCGCTGTTTTTCTTCCTGTTGCCGCTCTCCGAAGTGCACCTTGCAGGTCAAGTCCGCGCAGATTTTCACCAGACGGCCCTTGTCGATGCCGTCCGCGTGAATGGCCGGGGCCAGGTGCGTGCAAAGTGTTTCTTCGGGCCGCGCCTCTTTGCGCTTCTTGCCTTTGCGAGTTACGACTTCGACGTAGTTGCGCCTGCCGAGAATCGGCGTCTCGCCAGTCGTCTTATAGTTCTCCGAAATCTGCACTAGATTCGGCATCTTCCCAACGCGCTGCGCGATATGCGCGTCGAGCTTGCAATTGAAACAGGCGGCATCGGCGCACGAATCTTCCCTGACTTCGGAGAAGAGCAGTGTGTTGAATCCCGTCCGCTTCGGGCAGTTGGCGCAACTGCCCGCTTCTGGCACTAGCGTTTCATCGTCTTTTGAGAACGGCACGGATTTGAGACTGAGATAGACGTTCTGCTCAATCCACGCTTGCAAACGGCTGACGGCGACGAGACTCCTCTCGGCGTCGTTCGCCGTGTAGTAGCCGTCAAAGCAATGCCGCAAGGCATCTTCCTGCACGTCCGCTCCGAGCTTGGCAATGAGCAAGGCGTGCTCGATGCCGATGTGTCCCGCCGTGAACGCATCGGCCACAGGTGGAATCAGGTGCAAGAGCCGAAGGCGCTTGGCGATATGCGCGGCGGCCTTGCCGGTCCTCGCCGCGATCTTCTCGACCGTGTACCCGGCCCCTTCGCGTTCGAGCAAGGCCCGAAACCCTTGCGCTTCCTCAAACGGATGCACGTCGGCCCTTTGGATGTTTTCGATGAGTTGCGTTTCGAGCGCTTCCTCGTCGCTCGGGGCAACGATGCGAACGGGAACTTCCTGCAACCCTGCCCGCTGCGCGGCGCGATAGCGCCGCGCTCCCGAGACGATTTCGAAATGCCCATTCACTTTCCGTGCGAGTAGCGGAGAGAGGACGCCCTTGCTGCGGATGCTCTCGGCCAATTCCTCCAGCCTCTCGTCATCGAACGTCTTGCGCGGGTTGGTCGAGGATTCAACCAGCTCCGCAAGGGGAACATTCACGTACTCCGGCAACGATTGCACTGCCTCTTTCGTGTTCATCTCTTTTTCTCCTTTCTCTGATTTCTCGAAATGTTTTAATACTCTTCCGGCAAAAGAATCGTGGTGACGGAGCGGTCGGCTTCTGTGATGACGTAGAGCTTCACGTCGGCAAAGGTTCGATAGCTGCTCAAGATTCGGAATCCCCGTTCCAAGCTTGACCTGACCGGGGTTTTTTGTACCAGCGGGAGTGAGAGAGAATTCACTCTGGAGGGAAGCTGGTATGCCGATGAAGAAATACAAGCCGGAACAGATCGTGACCCTGCTGCGGCAGGTTGAAGTGGAGCTGGCCAACGGGAAAACCACTCCGCAAGCCTGCAAAGAAGCCGAGATCACCGCACAGACCTACTACCGCTGGCGCAAGGAATTCGGCGGATTAAAACTCGATCAAGCCAAACGTCTCAAGGAGCTGGAGCGGGAGAACGCCAAGCTGAAGCGGTTGGTGGCCGAGCTGTCGTTGGAGAAGCAAATTCTAAAGGATGTGGCGGAGGGAAACTTCTAAGCCCTGAGCGGCGGCGTGGCGCGGTCAGGCATGCCCGCGAGAACTACCAAGTATCGGAGCGGCATGCCTGCCGGCTGCTGGGGCAGTGGAGAGGGACACAACGCTACGAAGTGCTCTACCGAACCGACGAGGATGCGTTGACGCGCGAGATCGTGGCGCTGGCCAGCGAATACGGACGCTACGGCTATCGGCGGATCACCGCCCTGCTGCGGGACCGCGGCTGGCATGTAGGCAAGGATCGCGTGCAACGGATCTGGCGGCGCGAAGGGTTGAAGGTGCCGCAAAAACAAAGGCCGCGAGGCAGGCTATGGTTGGGAGATGGATCGTGCCTTCGGCTGCGACCGGAACGAGCGAACCATGTGTGGAGTTATGATTTCGTGAGCGCGATAACGCACGACGGAAGAACGTTGCGGATGCTGACGCTGATCGACGAGTACACGCGGGAGTGTTTGGCGATTCGGGTGGCGCGAAGGCTGGGAAGGTACGAAGTGATCGAAGCGCTCGCGGACGTGATGCTGTATCGGGGAATCCCGGAGAACATTCGCTCGGACAATGGCCCGGAGTTCGTGGCCGAGGAATTGCGGAAGTGGCTGGCGAAGGTGGGCACAGGGACGCTGTACATCGAACCGGGCAGTCCCTGGGAGAACGGCTATTGCGAAAGCTTCAACGGAAAGTTGCGAGATGAGTGCTTGAAGGGAGAGATTTTCTATTCGCTGAGGGAGGCACAGGTGGTGATCGAGAAATGGCGGGTGGAATACAACACGCAGCGTCCGCACTCGGCGCTAGGCTACAGGCCGCCGGCGCCGGCGGCGTTCGCGCCACGAAGGGCGGCTCTCCGGTCGCCTACGGCTCCCTGCGAGCCGCCCTTTGCACCCTTGTCGGATGAGGTTGTAATGTAAACTCTCTCATTCGCCGTGGCACAAAAACTCGGGCAGGTCAACGGATCCCCTGGGAAACCTCAGGAAGGTGACGTTTAACGCCAATGGGTACATTCAAACCGACACTTACGCGACTGGGACTCCGATTCAACAGGTCTACACTTACACCTGGAATACGACGACAAATCTTTTGCAAAACGTCGTGGATCCGCTTGGTAACCAGACAAGCTATACGTACGATTCGATGGGGAATACTCTCACTGTGACTTCGTTGGCAGGAACTTCGAATGCTGCGACTACGACGCTAGCCTACGACCCTACGTATAACCAAGTAACCACCATCACAGATCCCTTGCAGCACGCTACGACATTTTCCTACAACCAAAACGGAGGTCTTCAGTACATTCAAGATGCCCTGGGTGATCAGACCGTATTCGTTGACAATTCCGCAGGCCAAGTCCTTAAGATCACCGACTCGCTGCAGGATCCTCCGGTTCAGTTCACCTACGACGGCGCTGACTTGGTTTCGTCAATTGATCCTCTTGGAAGAACGACAGCCTTTTTCACCGACGGTGTCGGCCGCGTAATTTCGGTTACAGATCCGGCGAATGGGGCAACGCATTATCAATTTGACGCTCTCGATAATCTGACGCAGGTTACCGACCCGTTGGGAGGTACAACTAGCCTCGCGTACGATCAGAACGGTAATGTGCTAGCCGTTACGGACGCGAAGGGACACGCTACAACGTACAGTTATGACAGTCGAGACCGCGTTGTTGGTCGCGTAGATTCGTTGGGGAGATCAGAGGGCTATCAATACGATTTCGAAGGTAACCTGACCGCGTTTACCGACCGACGCGGGCGAGTCAGTGTCTATCAATACGACGCACTCCGGCGAAGAACGTTTGCCGGATTCGGACTCCAAGGGTCCAGCTACGAGAGTACGATCAACTACGTCTACGACGCCGGAAATCGGCTGACACAAGCCATAGATTCGACGTCGGGGACGCTGACTCGAGGTTATGATGGACTGGGACGATTGACTTCCGAAACGACATCACTAGGCTCGATCGGCTATACCTACGATGCGTGGGGACGCCGAACGACTATGTCCGTCTCGAATCAACCGATCATAAATTACTCTTACGACAATGCAAATCGGCTTACCCAGATCGCCCAAGGGACTACGGTCGTGGGTCTTGGATACGATGCCGCAAACCGAAAGACATCTTTAATGTTGCCGAACGGAGTCACGCTGTCGTACGGCTATGATGTTGCGTCGGAATTGACGGGCGTAACCTACAGCCTAAACTCCACTACTCTGGGGAATCTGACCTACAGCTATGACCTTGCGGGACGACGATCGAGCGTCGGGGGGAGTTATGCGCGGACTGGGTTGCCGAACGCGGTCTCAACTGCAACGCTGGATTCTGCCAACGAACTCGCCGTATGGGGAACCGTCACTCCCATCTACGATGCGAACGGTAACCTGCTAAACGACGGCGGGAATTCATATGTCTGGAATGGGCGAAATCAGCTTATATTGATGAATGGAAGTGCGGAATCTTTTCAATACGATGCCTTTGGACGACGAGCGGCCAAAACGATCCTTGGCACAACCACTAACTATCTTTACGATGGTGCGAACATCGTACAGGAGCTGTCCGGCACCACACCAACGGCCAACCTGATAACGGGTCGGGTGGATGAATATTTTCAGCGAACGGATTCGACGGGAGCGGCCAGCTTCCTCACAGATGCCCTCGGGAGCACCGTGGCTCTGACGAACGCCAGCGGTGGCAATGTCGCACAGTACACATACGATCCGCACGGCAACACAACGGTTGCCGGGAGTTCGACGAGCGCATTCCAATTCACCGGTCGAGAGAATGACAATACAGCTCTGTATTACTATCGCGCTAGATATCTCAGTCCCGGCATCGATCGGTTTATCAGCGAGGACCCGCTTGGACTGGCCGGCGGAATCAACGATTACGCATATGCCGGAAACGATCCAGTTGACAATGCCGATTCCTCAGGCATGTTAAGTAGCAACAATCACTTCGAAATCACCTTTTCAGCGGCGATCGCCGCTGGCTACAGCCCTCAAGAGGCCTACAAGATGGCGCTGGATAATGCGATGAGCGATTTTGCGCCAGATTCGCAGAAGGCCGATGCGCTTGATGCTAACTTTCACGCCATGGCTGGCCGAAAGCCGAATGGCAAACAACAGCCGTGCAGCGACGCAGTCGCAGGGACGGCGCAACGGCTAGGCGATGCGTTGAAAGCAAATGAACTTGGGCCGGCTACTCACACTGTCCAGGATGCTCCGGCTGCGGGACATCGGTTTCAGTTTTGGCCCGGTGGATGGCCCTCTCTTTCGCACGAATTCAACGACTTTTTCCCCGATGCGGAAACCTACGATCAAGCGTGGACGAATACATACCAACTGCTGACAGACGTGCGAGGACATTCTGTGAATTCCGATCTTACATCTTATTTGAAAATTCCCGGTGGGCCTCCATGCAGCAAGTGACCCACTTAAGCTGATTGCGGTACAGGAGTCCGTCCTTGCCTCTAAAACATCGTACAAAGGTCATATTGAAGACGATGATAGTTGTCTGTGGTTTGCCCTTGTTGTTGGCAACCGCAAGTTTTTGCGTCGGAAATTGGCCTCCATCGAAAAGCAACTTCAATCCTGTCCCCACTGTGGACGGAGTCATTGACGTACGTATTCTCGATTCCGGATTGTCGGGGTTCAGGTCGTACCTTTATCAGATTGATATAAAGGAAGGCCGGGTCTTGGAGTTGGAGAATAAATCCCTTTCAAGTGAAGAATTCGCAAACCCGCCGTGGCACTCGCTCCCCGGCGGCCACATTGACACGGGCGGCTCCCATAGCTTCGCGGGGATCGTTTCGCCAAACGGTCAGTACGTGGCGTTGTCATCCGGGGAAGGTGGGTATCAGTCGACCGGTGCAGGTCAAATCCCGGTCGTCGTGGAAAGGTCGAGGGACCACACCGAAGCTTTTCGGGCTTCAATTCCGCCTCGCTATTATGTGCGGGGTGTCACTTGGTCGCCGGATTCGAAGGCTGTCGCGTTACTTTTGTCTTCGGAGCGACTTGGCTTCGGGCCCTTGGACATACTGAGCGCTTTCGCTGGGCACCCAATTCAGTACCAATCCTTCGGCTTCCTAATATTGACCGTCGAAGAGCACAGGTCAGTCGGTGTGATGCGATTCGCGGGTGAATACGCAGGTGGTTGGGCCGCAATCGAGTGGAAACCGCTCCACGACTAGTCTCATGCGTTGCTCCGGTTTGTGACCTCAAGCGAGCACGATGGTGCTGCTGTCGGAAATGAACTGGCTCTGCGGGTTCGAATGCGGTCGGTTGCTGTGCTAACGCCGTCGATTCGACTGACAGACCAGATGGGCTCTTCCTCTCCATTGCGCTGACGTGATGGCTCGTTCACAAGACCAGGAATGGCCTGTCATCTTCGGTGAACTGAAACGACCGCTCGCCGTATTCATCGGCTAATTCGGCTCCCGAAATTTGATGTTCGAATCATGGCATATTCGTGGTCAAGCCGCTTGCAACACGGGGGACACTAAACTCACCGCCGATCCAGATTGTCGTGCACTCAACCCGACATCACGAATAGGAAGAAACACGGAGACCGGAATCGATGGCCAAGGCAAGCCCGCTGAACATGGTGTTAGTCGTGTCGACTGCCGTACTGTTCTTTACCGCGGCTTCGCGAGAATTGCATCCGCAAGTCGTCGCGCACCAGAATCGTGTCCGAATCTATTTCGTGGCCGCGGATGAAGTTCTATGGGATTACGCTCCTTCCGGCCAGAACGAAGCAATGGGCAGGCCCTTCGACGACTTCGAGAATGTTTACATGCGGCCGAGCGCGCACAGAGTCGGTCGAGTCTACAAGAAGGCCGTCTATCGCGAATATACCGACGCAAAGTTTCAGCGACTTGCGGACCGTCCAACGGAGGAATATGCTGGAATCTTGGGGCCGTTTCTCCGAGGTGAAGTAGGCGATACGATCAAAGTTGTTTTTAAGAACAATGCATCGCGCCCTTACAGCATGCATCCGCATGGATTGCTGTATTCGAAAGGTTCAGAAGGTGCGGCATACAACGATGGGAAAAAGGACGAAGACAAAACCGGTGACGCAGTTCCACCGGGTGCAACGCATATCTATATTTGGGAGATTCCCGAGCGTGCCGGGCCAGGACCAGGGGATCCGAGTTCAGTAATCTGGCTCTACCATTCACATGTCGATGAAATGCGCGACGTCGCGGTGGGCCTGTTCGGCGCAATTATCGTGACTGCGCGTGGCAAAGCGCTTGAGGATGGTCGCCCAGCAGACGTTGACCGAGAATTCGTGAACGTCATGATCACGCTGAATGAAAATGAGAGCTGGTATCTCGACGATAACATTCGCAAATTCACGACTGACCCAAACGCTGTCAACAAAAGTGAATCGATCCCTGCAGGCCACGATGGATCACCCGTTGGATCGCTCGGCAAAGGCTTTGCCGATACAAACCTGCGAAACACGATCAACGGCTATATGTATGGAGCGATGCCCATGATGACCATGAGGAAAGGCGATCGCGTGCGCTGGTACCTTGCAACCCTGGGTGACGTAAACAACTTTCATACACCGCACTGGCACGGCAATAACGTTCTGCAGAATGGCCACCGCACCGATGTCCTCGCCCTATCTCCCGCGCAGATGGAGACCGTGGACATGGTGCCAGATAACCCCGGCACCTGGCTGTTCCACTGCCACATTAGTGACCACATGATGGGCGGCATGGTTACGCGTTACGAAGTACTCCCTTAGGCGGTCACCGGAATCTCCTCCTGCTTGCAATTTGGAGATCGAATTTGGGTGCTACATTCAGTGCAAATTGAAGAGGCGAAATGGCCTCGATTTTCTTGTAAGCGAGACCTGACACCGCACTCGGATTTTCAATCATTTCGATCATTGATTGAAAGGTCCCCAATGAGAAAGTGCCTCGTCGAACTTGACGACAAAGCACTCTTGATTCGGAGCCTCCACCAATACGATTGCTAGCAATTCGGGAAATACTTCGTCGGCCTTGCCATCCGTGCCGCGAGATTTGGGCCCGAAGCCGACTTCCCGCTCAATGCGGTGGGCGATACATCACGAGATAGGGGATCGAGTGTCCGAGGAGCACG
>Ga0208935_1000052_pt1 | contig 18989 bp, 19 predicted proteins | sample June2015DPH_6_20_FD_184693 | JGI IMG/M metagenome (GOLD analysis project Ga0208935, IMG submission 184693) | Peatland microbial communities from SPRUCE experiment site at the Marcell Experimental Forest, Minnesota, USA - June2015DPH_6_10... | ecosystem: Environmental > Terrestrial > Soil >... | reverse complement strand
GTATCGGAAGAGACCTTGGGCGATGGTCGCATTTCCGAACAGGTAGAAACGGGATTCGATCGGTATTCCAGCCAATCGCTGCGTAGAACCTTGGTCGAGAGAGAAAAAGATCGCGAATTCGGTCGGCTCACCTACTTGCTTCACGTACGTCCCTAGCTTTTTCGTGTCCCCTTCGGCTGTCAGATCACGGAGAGTCTTCGCGTCGTAGTACTGAAATGTGGCCTCAATGCGGCTGATGAGCTCGGCAAACGACCTCTTCGAGTGGATCGTAACGAGTTCGCAGCTAAACGACGTTTTTGTGATTCGCACGGCCATTTTGCACCGCTCCTTTCATTCATTACTTTGGTCGATCCGTTCGACATCGATTCTTCTATGGTCTTGCCAATGCCCGAAGGGTAATCCGCAGAACACACGAAGACGATCTCCGAGAAGTCATCCAGCAGATTAACGATTTTCTACCACGACGACTTCAAAGACCCCAGGGAGTTCCCCTTTAGCGCCAGTCCCCGAAAGCAGATGCGACAAACTCCGAACTTCCGGATGTACGCTACGGTCGCCCCCCCGTTATTGCCTCCGGAGCATCCGGCAGTTACCGCAATTGGCGATTCAAAAAGTCGCTTGTCCGGCTATTGGCAAGGTGAGCCGCGGCGGCGTTGTAGTGTGCGCCATTGTGCCGAGAGAAGGCATGATTCTGTCCCGGATAGCTGTACAACGTCGCATTTGATTTCTTGCCAAGTGCCGCTTTAATCTCCGCTTGCGCAGCCTTTGTAATGAACTCATCCTCCTCGGCTAGATGCACCAGGATGGGCGCACGAAGCCCATCGACCTCTCCCAGGTATTTGTCAGTATCGGCGCCGTGGTACCAGACCGCGGCGTCGATGCCATCGTTGCGCACAGCTGTCAGGAAGACCATCAGCGCGCCGAGGCAATAGCCGAGCAAGGCAACCTTGTCGTTGCATTCCGGGAGACTGCGTACTGCATCGATGGTGTCTTTGATGTCCCTGACGCCGGCATCTCGGTCATAAGCCTGATAGAGGCGAAGGCCGTGGTCCCAGTCGGCTTGGGATGTGACGTCTAAATCGACGCCCGGCTCCTGCCGCCAATACAGGTCTGGAGCAACCGCGAGGTAGCCTTGTCCCGCCAATTCATCACAGTGCTTGCGAATGTCAGCGTTCACACCAAACAGCTCCTGCAGAACGACCACGGCGGGAGCTGGAGAGTTCTTCGGCCTTGCGATGTAGGCGGCGAACGCGCCGTCATGTCCTTTCACGGTGATGCGATCGTTCATTGTGTTCTCCTCAGACGACGTTGATCCGGGCCTCCGCCGATATCATCAGGATCGGCCGAGGCCCACTATCGAGCGAGCCAGGTTTCAACACCGCGGGCAAGCGTTTGGCTAACGAAGCGCTTGATCAAGGCCGCAGACTATCGATTGACGTGTGCGGTGGCGGCAGCCTCTTCGATGAGCTTGGCCGATTCCTTCGGGTGAGACATATAGGCCACGTGGCTGGCATTCACTTCGACCGTCTTGGCATTGGCGCGCTTCGCCATCATGCGCTCCTGCACCGGATTGATCGACCGGTCTGAACTGGCCACCATGTAAAAGGTCGGCTTGGTCTTCCAGGCGGGACTCGTGACCTTGTGGGTGAACGAGTCGGTGGAGATCGGCACCTGCGCTATAGCCATGAAGTGAGCCTGGGCCGGGGGAATATCCGCCGCGAAGTCGGCTGCGAAATGGTCCTGATCGATCCACCAGTTGCCGTTGCTGTCCGGCTTGAATGCCTTCGACGCTTGCGGCACGGCCGTTTCGATCGACGCACAGCTCTCACCTTCATCGAGCGCAAATGCGGCGATGTAGACGAGTGCCGCAACGTTTGGATCGTTGCCCGCCTCGCTGATGATGGACCCACCGTAGCTGTGGCCGACCAGGACGACCGGCCCGCCCATGGCGTCAATTGCGGCCTTCGTGTACTTTTGGTCGTCCGCGTACGAGGTTTCGGGGGGCTGCGCCACCGACACCGTGTAGCCATCCTTCTCGAGGATCTTGGCGACGGCTTCCCAGCCGGAGCCATCGGCGAATGCTCCATGCACCAAAACCACGTTCTTGATACCGGCTGGTGCCGCCGCGGCGACTTTGACGGTCCTCTCCAGCAGCAGACTCCCGCCCACCAGCGTCGCAGCGAGCGCTACAACCCCGTAAATCTTTTTCATGATCACTCTCCTCTATAGTTTGGGCTTAAGCGAATCGTGCGTTGAGCCTCGAACTTGCGAGGGACCATATTAGGAACGAGCACGACACTATTGAAAACACGGACCACTTTTGTGGATTCCTGCTTCAAATGTGGAGTGAAGGCAAGCAAAAAGATCACTTCTGGCTTGAGTTCAACACGAAGACTCTAGCCGAATGCCAAATCGGCGACGATATTGCATCTATAGGAAAACTCCGCGCAACGACGTCACCGGACTTGAGGATGGAATCTATTCGAGTGGTTGAAGAGACTGGCGTTTAGCTGTTTCGATAAAAATACCGCGGCGTGAGTGTTCACGCCTCCATTTTCCCGGAGTCGCACCAACGACGTTTGCAAACGTCCTGGTAAGGGCGGCTTGATCAGAAAATCCAGTCTGTGCGGCAATTTCCACCAACGAGCTATTCGTTTCCGACAAGAGGACCTTCGCGATCTCAACGCGGTGCAGAATCAGGTAACGATGTGCTGAGGTCCCAAACGATTTCCTGAATGATCGCGCAAAATGGCTGACCGACAGCCGACATTCCTCGGCAAGTGTTGCCAGTTTCAATTCGCCGTCCAAGTGCTCCTGGAACAATTCCACAACGCGGCGCTTTTGCCACGATGCCAGGCCGCCTTTGAATTCCGGGATGGTTTCGCGAATCCGACCATACCGCCCGACAAGGTGTGAACAAATCATCAAGGTGAAAGAATCCATGAACAACTGAGAGAATATTTCCGGCCTATTTAGGCACGGCAGGATCAGTTGCGTTAAGTGATATATGGTTGGGTCGGGGGTTCCATAAACGCAGTGGAGACGCTTAATTCTAGTCGTTTCGGCATCGTCTGTGAGGGAGTCCAAGGTTGCACGCGGAACGTGGAAGTGGACCCAGTCGATCGGCCCCGGGTTTCGAATACTCGTATTTGACTCCAGGTCGCACATTGCGACTCCGCCCACTGGCCATGCCCCCGTCTTTGTGTATTTGCCATCGGTCCAAAGTTCCCATTCGCCGGAGTTTGCATGATTAAGATGAACCGAAACAACATAGGCCTTTTCAGATGGGATGGACGCAGTCCGTTCCGGGATGCCGCTTCGCGCAATCAGCCTGGTAATCGCCATTTGCGGCCGGACAACGGAAGCTACGGAATCGAGGGCAACATTTGGCGGTTGGTTCATGGTGAAATACTTCGCCATCTGGGCGCCATGGGCGCTTGCTGGGGCTTCATGCAAGTGCGCGGAATTCCGATTGTGTTCGCCGGTGTGAGTTTTATCCACGGCAACCTCCAAACATAAGACGACCGGTCACCTTATTATCGAAGAATGCCAATTTTTCCTACACATTTTTTCAAAGAGCCTAAAATAAAGATCGAGACTTTCAGCAGGAATCGACAAATGCAGTTCGATTCGACAAGCCACGGACCGGTAATTTCTTGCCAGATTCGGTGAATGTCTCCGATTCAGGGCCAGATCTCACATCGAGAGCACGATCTGCGTGAAATGCTTCTGCGCTCCGCTGGCAAACTATTTCAGGACGTCGGCTATGTCCAAGCGAGCATTTACCGCATCGCATCTGCGATCAACGCGCCTAAGGGCACTTTCTATAATTACTTCAGGAGCAAAGAAGACCTCGCATCGAGACTTGTAGATCGCCAATTCGAGGCTCTTCGTGAATCGCTTTCTCAATCGACGGGCCATAGCGCGATCCATCAACTCACAAAGCACTGCAACTTCCTGGCCATAGAACCACCGATGATTGAAGTGGCCCCGCTTCAACTTCTGGCGACCCTCGCTGCGGAGGCACCAGCTATCCCCGTCGCCGTTACACAACGAATCGCTCGTGGCACGGAAATCTGGATCACTCATGTAAGCGAGTTGATTTCACTCGCACAGAAAGAAAGCGGAACACCAATTGCCCACGATCCCCAAAAGCTGGCGTCACTGCTGGTCACTTGCTGGTACGGAGCGATCGTTCGTAGGAAATCGGACCCATCTTTGAAACTTCTTGATGACTTTCTTCCGTTCTTCATCCGCAGCGGTGTCCCCTGAAAAAGGACCCCGCTCAACTCCGGGTAAGTTCTGGTTGTAGAGGCCGAGCAGCTTCCTGCGGGAGAGGCGATCCGGATAGATTCGGGAGCCAGGCTCAACGACGCCTAATGATCAACTATGTTCGTCGATTGGAAACGGGAAATTGTAATTGTCCCTGCCCTGTTCGTACACACCACGCTTCACTTGTTTTGAATCACTTAGAATGCTCTCAGTTGCACAGAAACACCCCATTTGCAGAGTCTTGTGCACCAACTGTGCACCAAAGAAGACTATCCAAAAAACCCCGTAAGCCACTGATTTTACGGAACCCAGAAGACGGGTTCAGAAAACCGTCGTTTTCGTGCTCTGCTCGTACTGTTGCGAGTGCTATTAGGCGAGCGAGCTGGGAGAATTTTCGCACCTTAGGCAAAGTTCAGCTGAGGAAAGGACTTGAGGCCAAAGGTCGTAAGCTTGTTCTCGTGTCCATTTATTTTTTCTTTCTCCTCGTCACTTGAGCGGAGAACTTGTTTAAGGTATGAGAATCGTTGATTCAACGCCAACGATGTCGGAAACATTAAAGTTTCTGATGTCGTCAGCGAATTAGCGAATTCTGTGCTGGGCATGTACTGCCGAGCGACCTTGCCGGGTTCTTCGCCCGCCCCATAGGAGGCCAGCGGCTCGACATCTTCCTTGGCGGTCCAGAAGCCGAGCGCGCCTGCTTCATTGCCTTCCCATGGACTGCCGCAGATGTGAAGGCAGGCAGAAACGTCTGGAAATGACCGGCAGTGTTACAGGTCCAAGGAAGCGTGCGCTCACTAAAGACGAGCGGCGTGCTTCTCCGCCCTAACCGCGAGGCTGCTCCAACTCGGCGAGAAACGGCACTTCCATGGAGCTCGCCGCGACCACCTCCGCCGCTAATTTTCGTGCACTTTCTGCACGAGTTCGCCACGAGGGAAGGAGAGTTCGGGGGTTTTGAAGCGCCAACGGTTGATTCCCAGCTTCCTGATCTTTGAGTCGAGAGTCTGGCGAGGGATTCCCAGCTTTGTGGCGGCACCCGCTGGCCGCGGAACGTGTCCTACTCTTTCCGCCACTCACACGGTGCGCTTGTTCGTTTTACTTAAATATCGATTCCAGCGCGCCAAACCCAGCCTTCGGATCCAAGAGGTCATGATAGGCTGGAAGAGGGATTCTCTTGTCGACACCGAAAAGGTTGTATACCGCGTGCATCCCGGTGTGTACGGAATATTCAACTGTGTACACAATGTCCTCTGGCAATTCGACCCACTCGCCGAGGAAGGCAAAATTTTTCGCTCCTTTCGGGATCACGCAGGGACGATCTTCGGGGACGCGGCAGGCAAACATGGCCGAGGCGTAGGGCAGCATCACTGACGTGACGTCTGTGCTGGCCAGCACCTCCTCCATGATGTCTTCAAATCCTAACTGATGAATGAGCTCAATCAGGATGTCCTTCCCAGTACATCGCGCCATGGGCTTTTCAACGTAGTCTCCTTTCTTGTCGATGAACAGGCCATAGCCCCACAACGTATAGGTGTCTTTGCTCATCTCCGCGAAATGGGGTTGATAAGGTACGACAATCGACATCAGCCAGCTTGAATCTACAAAACTCATCATTGCGCCTGTGCCCGGCTCGTTCTTGGAGTATTCGACGATACGTTTCAGCAACGTAGCGCGATGCATGGTCAAGGTGAAGGACTCCCATTTATTCTCGTCCACATTAAAAAATGCGTCGGGGCGGCCGAAATCCTTGGCCTTGCCCGCAAAGGCCTCCCAAAGTGACCAATCGCCCCCGCGGCGATTGCGGATCAGCTCCGGCACCGTGTCGTTTCCCCCGAGGGTGGTGTCGGCGGTGATCGAACCGAGCGTGAGCATGGTGACGTCCTGTTCGCCGAGCTCAATGGAGGAGGAGCCTTGGCTGGTTTGCAGATGGAGACGAATGGCGCGGCGGCGCGCTGGATCGCTTTGATCGAAATCGACATCCGTCACTCGCGTGCCGAATCGAACTTCGACATCACGGTCCATCAACCACTTCTGGAGCGGACGCACGATCGAGTCGTATTGATTGTATTTCGTACGGCGTACACCGGACATGGAAGCCATTTGGGGAAATTGCTGCACTAAACGCAGGAAGTAGCGTCTCAGCTCGATTGTGCTGTGCCAATTCTGGAACGCGAACATGGTGCGCCACATTTGCCAAAAATTGGTCCGTAAGAAGTGTTCCGAAAACATCTCGTCAATGCGGCGGGTGCCTAGGGCGTGCTCAGGCAACGTAAGAACCCGCATCAGTTCGATGCGGTCCCTGGCATTAAAACCAAAGGCGCTCGCGTCGAGAATTCGGTGATTCTTGTCAATCAGGCGGGCGCGCGCATCGGTCCTTACGCGCTGGTTGAACGCGAGAAATTCCTGACGGACACTGACGTTCGGATCTTCCAGCGATGGAATCGATTCCAGTAGGTTCCAGAGCGTTTGATAGGTGTTCTCGTCCAGCTCCCTGCCGCCTCGAGTGACGTAGCCCCAATGAGAGGGGCCGGCCGGGGAGCCATCCAGCGATCCCCCAGCTATGTCCAGCTGTTCCAGAATGTGCACGTTCTTGCCAGGAACGGCAGCATCGCGGATCGCGAACACTGCCGCCGCCATCGAAGCGATGCCGCCACCGACAAGCCACAATTGCGTTTTCCGCGGGTCAATCATCTTTTTTCCTTCAGGTTCCAGCTTTGGCGCATTCGAAGCGCTGTCTTGTCGGTAGAGAATCTCAATCAACAAGTCAAACGGGTGGACTGCCAATATCGGCCTGAAATATCGTTCCTCGGCGCGACTCTATGGCACTCACGACTTTTGCCTCGCAAAAATCAAACGATCGACTCCAGACAATCGAATTGATTCGGACCACAACATCAAGCGAATGACCGTAAGGAACCTTATTGGTACTTGCCGCCAGATTCTACCGACGCCAAATTCGACCGTATTGGCAAAATGGAGCCTTTTTTGTCAATTTCGCGTCAAACAAGGACGAGACATGCAGCAAAAGCTCGTTTCTGGGCGTCAGCTCTAAGGAAACCCTACCTCGTCACAAGTCGTCGAGGTAATTCTCACGCTGGATGACAGCCGAACGGAAATCACGCGATGAAGAGTTCCGTCCGGAGCGTTCTCGACGCCACCTTCCTGGAGGCACACCGACCATTCTTTCAAACGTTCGAGAGAGCGCGGCCTGATCGGAAAATCCGGCCTGCACTGCGACCTGCGATAACGGGCTGGAGGTTTCCAATAGAAGCGCTTTTGCTACCCGAATTCGCTGCTGAATCAGGTAACGATGCGCGGAGGTTCCAAATGAATTTCGGAAAGATCGTGTAAAATGCCCAACGGAAAGCCCGCACTCCTCGACAGTACTTCGCCATCTGAGCGCCACGTGCGCTTGCTTGCTGGGGTAAGTTCGTTATCGAGAGATCCTTTTGCCACAGTGACGATGCGATTTCCTCGCGGGTAGGCGCCGCGACTTCAGTGGTTATATTGGTCGATTCCGCGTAACTGACCAGTCCGAACTTGGCCAAGCCACGCAATGCGTACGCGTTTGTGAGGACCAATCCCGACCTCCTGGCAAAGTTCAATGAGGAAGTTCTTCCTTACCCCGCAAGCCGCGTTGTAAAACTTGCAATCTTTTTCGCCAACCGCACAGGCTCATCAATCGGAATCAAGTGGCCGCTCCCCTGGATGATCTTGAACTCGGCGTTCGAAAGGTAAGCCAGGACTTCGGTCTTGTGTCGTTCGATTGAATCAACCTGATCGAGTTCGCCCGCGAGCAGCACCGTTGGAACGTTGATATTCGCGACCTCGGCCGAGATGTCCTCAAGTATTGACTCCAACGGGTATGCCATCGTCGCCTCGTGAGAGCCCGACATGCTGTCTTCGACAATTTGCTCTAGAATCTCTGGCGAAGGAGGACGAGCAGTCAGACGGCCACTGCCAATGGTCTTAAGAACGTTGTCACGATTGTCGTACGCATGAAGCTGCCCTTGACGCATCTATGGAGGATTGTGCCGAGGCGTTGGCTGAGCAGGAGCCACTAGAATGAGGCCTGAAAGCCCCTCCGGCCTCCGCGATGCGGCGAGCTGCGCGACCTTGCCTCCCATCGAATGTCCAACCAGAACATATTGTTTGATTCCCAGCGCTTTGACCAGTGGGAGAGCTTCGTCCGCAAGGTCTGCCAATTTGTAGCCGGCTAAGGTCTTGTCGGACTTCCCCCAGCCACGCGCGTCATAGGCCACTGTCTTGAACTGTCCCTCAAGTTCGGCGGTAACCTTGCGCCAGGTGCGCGAAGTTCCACCCCAGTAATGGAGAAATACGAGAGCCGGCTCCGCAGTCCCGTGCACCTCCGCATGGATGGAAAGTCCTTGAATCTGGTAGTTCATGTTGTTTCCTTTGTTAGCCGCGCTGATACGTTTGCGCAATTCGATGATCGGGAGGTCGTCTATTCGGAAAATGGTGCATTCGCGACGACATCGGCAAAGTTGGGGGATGTGTACCCCTCGACATACCGAACGCCGAAATCCCGAACGATGTTGTCAAAGGTGGACTCCGGCTTCCGACGAGCGATGTTGCAAAGGCACTCTTTGAATCCGTTTTTAAGTGCCAGGCGCGGAAATTCGGCCAGGATCGCGCCTTGTTTTTCCTGCGGAATTCGATCAAGACCTGCCCCCAGAACGTCCGCCGCTATTCCCGAATGGGTCATAGCCACTTCGGGCTCTTTGTAAAGAGCGATAGATCGTGTGGTATGAAGCGCGATGGCATCCCAAACAACTTGCATCTGCAGCGTCGAGATGCCTCGCCCCTTCAGAAACGAGCGCGCCGCATTGGCGCCATCCACCTCGAAACGATTTTCCGCCGTATAGCGGTCAGTCAAGCCCAGATCATGCAGAATCGTGGCTACTGCCAACAACTCGGCATCCGGAGCACGTTCAGCGCTTTCTGACAGCAATACGCTGAATAGCCAAGAGCGCATCACATGGTTGAAGAGAAATGGCTCTGACGCGCTCCGTGACAAATCAATCGCATCGCGAACCAGAAGTGTGTCCGGTACTTTGATTCCTGCTAGAACCATTCCCTACCTCTCTCGCTTTCATATAGTCCGAGTAGCAATGCCGCCGCAAGTCAGGGATCTTGCAATTGGCTCGCCCAGTCACACACCGCTCGCCTTGATACTGTTGAGGACGGTGTTGTCCCAATACGCGTCAAGGCGCGTAATTTTGCCGTCCGCGTCGAAACGCAGAATGTAGCAGTGAGGGATGTGTACGTCCTGGCCCTTCTTTGCAACTCCAGGCACTTCGGCAGGTATAGGCCCGCTCATCTCGGATTGGATCACCACTTTGTTCCCCTCGGCAGGGATCAGCTCGATCACTTTGACTCGGAAGTTCGGAACGGCATTAGGAAACGCTCGCCAAATAACATCGATGCCACCACGAATTGGCACCACGCTCTCGCGGCCGTACGGAGCATATCGTCCAAGTGCGCCATCCGCGCAAAGAGCGAGCATGCCATCAACGTCGTGCGCATCGTAGGCAGTGAAGAACTGTTGGGCAATCGATACGTAGTCTTTCGCATTCGTCTTCATCTCTGTGCTCCGCGGAGGTCGCTTTGTTGGAGATCTTTGTGGCCTAGTATTCAAACCACTGGCTGAGCGCTTTGACCTTTTCCTCCGTATACGGCGGGAACAGGTGCTGGATGGCCACGTCGGGCGGCGAAATGAGAACCGATTTCGCATGGGTGAGGGCGTCAAACCCGGCCTTGCCGTAGTAGTGACCAATGCCGGAATATCCGACCCCTCCAAAGGGCATGGTTTCGATAAACAGATGAATGTTCACCTGATTGATCGCACCGCCACCAAAGGACAAGCTCGCGAGGAAGTGATCGATTGCCTTCTGGTCACGGCTGAAAAGGAAACCGGAAAGGGGTTTTGGATGCTTCTTCACCTCACGAATGGCCGCATCCATGTCTTTGTACGTAAGGATTGGGAGTATCGGCCCGAAGATTTCGTCCTCCATGATCGGGTCATCCCACGTGACCGGATACAGGATCGTGGGATCGAGGTAGCGCGCTTCGCGGTCGGCAGAACCTCCGGCCACAACCTTGCTCTGGTCAATTAGAGATACGAGCCGGTCAACGGCTTTCGGGCTGATGATGCGCGAGTAGTCGTCGGACCTGCTCTTCGGGTCGGTTCCGTACAACTCGATCACGGCGTTCTTGGATTCTCTTACAAACGCCTCAGCAATCGATTCGTGCACGTAGGCGTATCCGGGCGAAGTGCACCATTGGCCGCCCCAGGCCGTAGCCCCCCAGACAATCTTTTTGGCTGCGTCGGGGATATTGGCGGTCGCATCAACAAAGGCTGGGTTCTGGCCCCCGAGTTCGAGAAGAACCGGAGTCAGATTTTTTGCGGCCGCTTCCATGACGATCTTGCCAACCTTGACGCTGCCGGTGAAGAAAATGAAGTCAAAGGGCAGCTTGAGCAGCTCCGTCACCTCGTCCTTACTTCCCGTGACGGCAGTAACGGCACGAGGATCGAAGTATTTCGGAATGAGATCTAGTAAGACCTTGCTGGTGGCGGGCAAACCCTCGGAGAGTTTGAGAATGCACGGATTGCCCGCCGCAAGAACTTGGCACGCCGGGTCGAAAAGCAGGGTCAATGGCCCATTGAATGGACCAATCACCAAAGTGACGCCGTACGGTTCTCGATAGACCTTGGCGCTATGCCCGCTCTCCCGAAGGGCTTTCGGCACGACGACATCTACAGGCTTCATCCACTCTTTCAGCTCTTGCTTCGCGAAAGCCGCGGTTCCAACCGGCGCCATAATCTCGAAGACTTTTTCCTGGCTAGCGGTCTTGAAGTCGCTGCTCATCGCAGCCTCAAGAGCCTCGGCGTTCTCATTGCACAAGTTCTCAAGGCGTGTCAGCTGATCGATGCGCCACTCGTACGATTTCGTCGCGTCCGAATCGAAGTATGCCTTCTGTTTGTTAAAGATTTCCTGGAACGGATTCAATCAGAGCCTCCCTCTGGCGCAGTGGGTTTGTGACCCGTTTTGAAGCAATCTTTAAACTTGTTTAGGTCATGGTGAGCACAACTCGGAAGCGTGCCTTGCCATCCATCATTCGTTTGTATGCTTCCTCGGCTTTTGCAAGCGGAAGTGTTTCGATCATTGGACGGACATCAGCGAGTACGCTGAAATCAAGCGTGTCTTGAGTTTCGATCGCTCTTCCGGTGAGACTGCCGACAACTGACCGCCCGCCGAAAATGAGCGGTACGCCGTTGACTGGGATGGCATCACCTGAGACCCCGACAACCACAAGTTTGCCCCGAACTTTAAGGCCGGGAAGCAAGCTACCGATTGCGGCCCCGCTTGGCGCGGTCGCAAGGATGACGTCGGCGCCTCCGAGCTTTTGCAGAGCTGCGGCCGCGTCTTCTGCCTTGGCATCGATGTAGATGTGCGCTCCTAATTTCTGCGCCAGGTGCTCTTTGTCGGGGCCCCCACCAATCGCTACGGTACGCAGGCCCATCTTTCGCGCAAACTGCACGCCGAGGTGGCCAAGTCCACCGACTCCCTGAATGGCAACGGTGTCGCCGGCACGCGCAGCGTTACGAAGCGCGTTGAAGGTCGTTATGCCAGCACAGACCAGGGGGGCCGCATCTTCTGACTTGAGTGCATCCGGTATCAGGGCAAGCGCGCGTGCCTCCGCAATCATCGTTTCCGCGTAGCCACCGTCCGTTGTGATGCCGGTCATAATTGCATTTTGGCAATAGGCGGTTTCACCACGGCGGCAGGCCTCGCAGGTTCCGTCTTCACCCCCGAAAAACCCAACTCCGACGCGCTGGCCGACCTTCCACGCTGTCACGCCAGTACCCACTTCCTCTATTCGTCCGATAACCTCGTGGCCAGGCACGCGCGGATAAGAAAGGTTGGGGAATTGTGCTTCCACAGTTGCCGCATCCGAATGGCATACACCGCAAGCCTCCACGCGGATACGCACCTGTCCGGCGCCGGGGAAGGCAATCTTTCTTTCGACCAAAGAGAAAACGCCCGGTGAAGAAATTTCAACGGCTCTGTATGTGCTCGCCATCCTTATCCTCCAACTCGACATTCCGCCCTACGCAACATGCGCCAGCGCCAGAGCGCGGTTCTACACCGCCCCTTGAATCTGCGTGTCGCATTATTTCGGAAGACTAGAGTTCCGTCTTGATTGGAACTGCCGCGATTTGGACTTTCCGTCCGGTTCGACTGGCAGGTCTACCAGCAGAGAGTCTCTCTTCAGGAAGTGCTTGTGATGTTTGGGAAAGTCTCGAGTTGTCTTATGGCAGGCGGTTTTGACGCTTACTGCTCGTCACGCAGTTTGAATGCCTTTGGCATCGGCGCATTTGTTCTTCGCCACTGCCCCGGGGAGGTTCCGACAATCTCACGGAAGCGTCGATTGAAGGCCGGTTGATCTGAGAACCCCACTTCTAATGCAACCGTAAGCAATGATTTATCGGAGTGCGACAACATCGATTTCGCGGCCTGAATTCGTTTCTGAAGCAAGTAGCGGTGTACTGGAACACCGAATGACTTCTTGAATGCGCGCATAAAACGACCCGGCGATAAACCGCATTCTCTTGCTAAATCGGGAAGTGCAAGATCACCATCCAAGTGCTCGTGCAGTAGTTCGATTGCTCGATCTTGCTGCCAGACAGCTAGTCCTCCGGTGACAACTTCCGGGAACTGAACCGAATCCTGATAGGTCCTGGTCAGATGAGCGCATAGCAATGTAATCATTTCATCGAGGACCAAGCGCGGGAGATGCATCGTACGATCAAAATAGGGCATGATCATCCGTGCCCAATGGAGAATCACGTGATCCTTGGTTCCCGGAGTGCACTGCAAGTTGCGAACCCGCTTCTGCTCGTACTCGTCGCTAAATCGATTGATAACTGACCGGGGTATATAGACGTGAACCGAGTCGAAACCTGAAGTTCGAAGGGCGACCGGCTCCGACTCCATATCGAATATCTGAATCCCGCCGGCATCCCATTCGGTGACCCGATGAAAGCGTCCGTCGAGCCAAGTTCCCCAGCCCTTAACGCTGTCGGGACGGCGCAGGTGCACGGATATCGAAAAGGCCTTTTCTGGCGGAATGTGTGGCGTGGGTCCAGGAAAGCCGTTCGGCATTCGCATGCGTGTCAACGCAACCTGAGAATTTCCTCTGGGACCAAGGATGAGTGAGGAAGATTCCCGCAGAGAGAAATGCTCCGCCAATCTTTGCCCAAACATGCCGTCAAGCATACATTCTGCCTCGTACCGAACTAGAACTTACCGTTGCTATTTTTCCATTGATCGCGAGGTGGAATCGCTTCGAGCGTATCCCAGTGCTCGGCGATCCTACCCTGTTCAATGCGGAACAGATCATAAATGCCGGTGGGTACGCCGCCAAACGTAGCCTCGGCGACGACGAGGACGAAGTTACCCTCGCCAAGTATCTTGTGCACGCTCTTGTATACGACCGCCTGACCTTTGGCGGCAAGAGCCTGCAAACCCGCAATCAGCCCGGGGATTGTATCGGCGACCCAAGGGTTGTGCTGGATGTATTGGGTTCCGTTGAAGTAGCTCGGGAAGGTCTCCCGACGCCCTGCGAGAAGGTCCTCCATGTAGCGCCGCATAAGCGCCTTATTAACCTCCGTCTTGTCCAGATCGGAGGCGATTGTGGGACCGTCGATCATGGTGTGTCCGCTCGGGCTGGGTTCGGTCGCGGTCTCCTGCAAATTATCCCAATGCTCGTCGATCAGGCCATCTTCGAACCGGAAGATGTCGAATCCGATGCGTGGTCCGAAGAAGTTGTACTCCGTGTGAGCGAAGACATAATCGCCATCTTCGAAGACGCGGATCGTATTGACGGACGCATCGGGCGGCATGTTCTTGATGAGGGCGGCGACGCCTGCCGGGCCAGGCCCGACCTGCAGGTTGTGTTGGATGTATTTATTCGGATTGACATACGCGAACGGAACCGGATCTCTGGTCTCAAGCGACTTCAGGAGATCGATGACCTGTTGTTTGCGGCTGGGCGGCATGGCGCCTCCAGGACAAGCTCTCATTGCAATAATGGACCATTTGGTCCGTTATTTGCAAGCCTCCGCGGTGAATTGAGCGATAATGTTGCAATGGGACGACGAAAACTGTTCACCAGAGAAGATGTCCTCGACAAAACGATCCCCGTCTTTTGGAAGCACGGCCTTGCCGAGACGAGTGTTCAGGACCTTGAGCTGGCCACGGGAGTGCGCAAATCCGGCTTGTATGCAGAGTTCAAGGACAAAGAGGACCTGTTTGTCGCAAGCATGCGCCAATATTTTGACGTGCTGCGGGCACGCGGAGCACTGACGAAGCAGCCTTTGGGTTGGGACAACGTCGAGGGCTTTCTCAAGGTCTGTTACGGGAGTTGGGGGCGGAAGGGGTGCTTTTCCGTGAACTCCATGCGCGAGTTTGCGGATCTTCCCCCCAAAGCCCGCCAGATCATGATTGCGAATATGACGAAGGCTCACCAGCTCCTGATCGACAATCTAACCGCTGCACGTGGAGAGGCCGGCGACAATGAATCCCTGGCTGACCTCATCATCACGTTCTTTTGCGGAATATGTTTGGAGCAAAATCTTAGCCCCGATCGGGCACGGGTTACGAAACGGATTGAGCATTTCATGAAGTTGATTCGTGGAATGTGATCATCAAGCCTGAAGACAGGCCTCCGATCTGCTGACGCAGATAAGCAGTGTCGAGCGATGATCTCTCGACCACGCCAGCAAGGAGATAGGAGTATTAAAATGCTAGAGCTATTCTTATATCCTGAGGAACCGATTGCGAATAATAGGAGGATGAATGGCGCAAGTTTGGTTAGTGACGGGCAGTTCTCGCGGTCTGGGTCGCGCGATTGTAGAAGCGGGTCTTGCGGCGGGTAATAAAGTGTTGGCGACAGCCAGGGACATCGGGTCTCTATATGACCTATCGGAGCGCCACGGTGACCAGATCAAGCTCTTCGCGCTGGACGTGACTGACGAGTCTGCTTCAGCGAGCGCGGTGAAGGCGGCGATCGGTGCCTTTGGCTCGCTGGAGGTTGTTATTAACAACGCAGGATACGGCAATCTCTCGTCCGTCGAAGACACGCCGATGTCGGATTTTCGCGCACAAATCGAAACGAATCTCTTCGGGACGATCATCGTGACGAAGGCCGCTCTTCCGTACTTTCGCCAAAGGAGAGCCGGTCATTTTGTTCAGTTTTCGTCGATGGGCGGCAGGATCGGGCCTCCAGGGCGTGGGCCCTATTCGGCTGCGAAATGGGGTGTCGAAGGTTTCTCAGAAGTGTTGTCGCGCGAAGTGGCGCCGCTGGGCATCAAGGTCACCATCGTTGAGCCGGGTGGCTTCCGCACGGACTTCGCCGGCAGTTCCACCAAGCTGAGCGAAGGAAATCCCGACTACGACTCGACTGTTGGAGCAACCGCCAGGTTTCAACGCGACTACAACGGTAAGCAGCCCGGTGATCCGAAAAAGGCGGCTCAAGCGATCGTGCGACTGACGCAGGAACAGAAACCTCCATTGCGACTGTTGCTCGGCAGCGATGCGTACAACGGGGCGGAGAAAAACGACCTGGCACGATTAGAAGAAGCGAGAATGTGGAAAGAACTCAGCCTGTCCACTGATTTCGAGTCGAAATCCCCACACCCGGAGGGCCAGTGAAACTACGTGGAGAGTTCTCGAAACGCCCACAAGAATGCAGGAGCATAAAATGTCTGAACACATCAGGCGCGGCACGCGTATGGACTTACAGTCTGACAGTCTTGCAGGAACTCTAGGACGGTCTTTACTGTCACCACTGTTACCATTTTTTGCTTTACGTACCCCAACTCGGATGGTCTATACTCACCTCCGCTTAACAGTCGGAAAGTTGGGAAGTGGCTGAAAACACTAGAAAAGGGTCGTTTTTCAAAGGCTTTTGAAAACGGCGAGAATCTCTCCCCCCCTCTCCGCCACTTAGCGAATCACAGAGCCCACAACCATCAAGATTCATCCCTCAAAATTTCAACTTTCCAAACTTTGCACCGCGCCTCCGCATCATAAATGTCAAAATGGAATCCGTGAGTGCCCAGGCCCCTCCCACCAATCCTCCGCCGCGCAAATTCGCCGGCATCTCCCACGCCTGGCGCGCCCTCCGCCACAGAAATTTCCGCCTCTACTTCGGCGGCCAAAGCATTTCCCTGATGGGCACCTGGATGACGCGCCTAGCCACCAGCTGGCTCGTCTATCGCCTCACCGGCTCCGCGTTCCTGCTCGGCGTCGTCGGCTTCGCTGGACAAATCCCCACCTTCCTTTTCGCCCCCTTCGCGGGAGTCTGGGTCGACCGCCTCAATCGCCGCCAGGTTCTGCTCGTCACGCAAGCCCTGGCCATGCTGCAATCCTTTGCGCTCGCCGCACTCGCTCTCAGCCACCACATCAACATCCACGAAATCATCTGGCTCAGCGCGTTTCAAGGCACGATTAACGCCTTCGACATGCCCGGCCGGCAAGCCTTCCTCGTCGAAATGGTCGAAGACAAACAAGACCTCGGCAACGCCATCGCGCTGAATTCCTCCATGGTCAATATGGCGCGCCTCGTGGGCCCGTCGCTCGCCGGAGTGGTCATCGCAATCTCCAGCGAAGGCTACTGCTTCCTGGTTGACGGCATCAGCTACCTAGCCGTCATCGCCTCTCTCTACGCCATGCGCCTCCACTCCGCCGCAATAAAACGCACCACCGACTCCGTACTCATGCAATTGAAAGAAGGCTGGACGTACGTTGCCGGCTTCGCGCCCATCCGCACCATCCTGCTGCTCTTCGCCACGGTGAGTTTGCTCGGCTGGCCCTTCACCGTGCTCATGCCGGTATTCGCCGGAACGATCTTGCACGGCGGTGCGCACACACTTGGTTTTCTGATGGCCTCGGTAGGCGTCGGGGCTTTAGTCTCCGCGGTTTCTCTCGCAGTACGAAAAACAGTCCTCGGCCTGGGCAAAATGATTCCGCTATCCACCGCGGCCTTTGGCGCCGGCCTGATTTTTTTCGGGATGTCACGCACCTTGTGGATTTCGCTGCTCCTGATGCTCGTCTGCGGCTTCGGGCTGATGCAACAAATGGCAGCTTCCAACACGATCATCCAAACCATCGTCGAAGAGAGTAAGCGCGGCCGCGTGATGAGCTTTTACACGGTCGCCTTCGTCGGCATGGCGCCCTTCGGCAGCTTGCTGGCCGGCACGCTCGCCCACGCCATCGGCGCCCCCCGCACCGTAATGCTCAGCGGAGCCTGCTGCATCATCGGCGCCGCCTGGTTCGCCAGCCGCCTCCCCGCCATCCGCAAACTAATCCGCCCCATCTACCGCAACCTGGGCATCCTCCCCCCGGTAAACGCTGTAATCCAAGACAGCCTCGGCCGCTGAAAATGCCCTGTATCCAATCAACCCCCAAGTCCATCTAATTTGCCGTGTCCCGTGCAAATCTTCTATAATCCTTGGGTTAACGCACCAAGCAGAGTGGGATCGAGCCCGCTAAATCGAACCCCTCCAGGCGCCCTGAAAAATGGTCGATCTAGCCGAAAAAATTAAGAAAAAGCTTACCGACGAGATCAAACTGCTCGAACATGAGCTGCACACTGATCTCCCCAAGGAAATCAGCGTAGCCCGCGCACACGGCGACCTGAAAGAAAATGCCGAGTACAAATACGCCAAAGAGCGCCAGTCCTACGTTTCCGCGCGTCTTGGCCAGCTGCACCAGCGCATGGCCGACCTCTCCATGCTCAATCTCAGCAATCTTCCGAAAGACCGCGCTGCTTACGGCTCACGTATCACGGTATTGGACGTTGCGAAGCGCTCTAAAATCGAGTACAAACTGGTGACTGTCGAAGAGGCCGACGCCGCCAAAGGCCTGATCTCGACCAGCTCGCCAATTGGCCGCGCCCTGCTCGGAAAAAAAGTCGGTGACGAAGTGCAAGTCACCACTCCGGCCGGCCTGAAAGATTACGAGGTCGTGGAACTTCTCACCATCTACGACGAGGAATAGCAGGTGAAACTGATTTCATGCTGAAGCGCACCATCGGCCGGCTCCTGGTCTGGCCCATCGAACGTCTTGCAGCCTTGGTTGCAGCTACCGGTATCCCTCCCAACGTAATCACCTGGTCGGCGCTGATTCTGAATCTCTGGGCCGGGATTCTTTTCGCCGCCGGGCGTTTCGCCGCAGCCGGCGGCATGATGATTCTTGCCGGACTCTGCGACTTGCTCGATGGACCAGTTGCGCGCCGCCAAGGCCGCGTCTCGATGTTCGGCGGATTCCTCGATTCGATTTTTGACCGCTACGCCGATCTGATTCTCTTCCTTGGCCTGCTCGTGTATTACTCCCACGTGAACCGCTTCGGTTATGCCATGCTCGCTGGCGCCGCGATGGCCGGCTCCGTGATGGTCAGCTACGCCAAAGCTCGCGCCGAATCGCTAGTGCCCTCCGCCGAAGTCGGATTTTGGGAACGGCCGGAGCGCCTGACGCTTATGATTCTGGGCGCGCTCGTGAATCGCATGGACGTGGCCCTGTGGATTCTCGCGATCGGCCCGAACATCACCGTAATTCATCGCATCGTGCGCACCTGGCAACAGACAAAAGTGGAAAGTCACGCGCCAGTCTCCCTGCAACGCACGCCGGCAC
>Ga0208935_1000042_pt1 | contig 20218 bp, 16 predicted proteins | sample June2015DPH_6_20_FD_184693 | JGI IMG/M metagenome (GOLD analysis project Ga0208935, IMG submission 184693) | Peatland microbial communities from SPRUCE experiment site at the Marcell Experimental Forest, Minnesota, USA - June2015DPH_6_10... | ecosystem: Environmental > Terrestrial > Soil >... | reverse complement strand
CCCGGTTTCCCAACAGATGGCTGTCGGCAAGACGGGGACGTTACCTCAGTGCAAAGAGTTTCTCAAACAGCTCTTTCGACAGCCGAGCCCCTTCTTCGGTGAATTCGACAGACTTGGCTTTGGTAGCCGGATTCGAGATGTAGCCTTTCTCGTGCAAGAGGTTCATTACTTCCCAATCGTGCCCCTTCCACGCCCTCACGCCGAATCTATCCTTGAAGGAAGTCAGATAGAGCAGTGCCAGAACCGTATGTTCCAGTTTCTCCTGATCAATGTCCATCGAGCACCTCCGCGCTCCCAGGATGCCGGAGCACGAATCTAAGAGAGCGGACCCCAGCTGCCGCCTTAGCCTGAAGACTTCATACTCCCTCGCCACGCCGGTGTCTAGAACTGGAAGAACGGATCGAATGGTGCCATCTCATGCGTTGCCGTCTGGAGGCGGCAACCATGAAACGGAACACACGACGAAGAAAACAAAATCGACAAAAAGCGAAGCTCGCGCTTCCCGACCTAGAGCACACTAAAGCGGCAGTGCTTGACAGCTTGCGGTCTCCGGAATCGCAACGTAGCTACCGCCGCTCTATCGATGATTTTGTCCACTGGTATTGTTCCGAGCCTCGATTGTCTTTCAACAAGACTATCGTCACCCGCTATCGAATTCATCTTGAAGATCAACAATTGGCTCCCGGCACCGTCAACGTAAGGCTGGCGGCAGTGCGTCGACTGGCCGACGAAGCAGCGGATACAGGGCTCTTGAGCCCGGAACTCGCAGCGGGCATCCGACGCGTGAAAGGATCGAAGAAATTGGGAATACGACTGGGGAATTGGTTGGCTGTGGATGAGGCCCGCACCCTCTGGCAACTCCCCAGCTCCAGCACGCCAAAAGGAACGAGGGATCGCGCCATCTTGGCCGTCTTGCTTGGCTGTGGGCTGCGTCGAGGAGAATTGATCCAACTTACGTGGGACCATTTACAGCGCCGTAAGGATCATTGGGCCATCGTCGATTTAGTCGGAAAGGCAGGGCACATCAGGACTGTTCCAGTGCCTGACTAGGTGAAGCGGACCATCGACGATTGGTTGAATGCGGCTGCCATCAGGCATGGCAAATTATTTCGTTGCGTCTGTCGGAAAGCGACAGTATGTGGCACCGAGATAACGGAAAAAGTAGTCTGGCACATCGTAAAAGAATACGCCGCAAAACTGGGAATCTCTAAGCTCGCGCCACATGATCTCAGACGATCTTGCGCCCGTCTTTGCCACACTGCAGGAGGCGAATTAGAACAGATCCAATTCCTGCTGGGTCACGTTTCCCTCCAGACGACCGAGAAATACCTGGGCTGCAAGCAGCGACTCCGAGAGGCTGTCAACGACAAAATTGGAATTGAACCGGGCCCGTGAAAGAGTGGCCAGATGGCCGGTAATCCCGCTATTCTTTTTCTCATGATGCCCTGTTCCCTATGCGGACAGAGCGAACGGGGAGGGAAAAATGGAAATCGACCTTCACGGCTACCATCCAGCTGAGATCGTGTTCAATGGAATTCTGGGCGAGATTTTGAAACAAGCTTGGGAGATGGGTGAGTTCGAACTCACCCTAATTCACGGCCATGGTCGCAATCGTGGGATTACACCGGGATTCGTGAACACGAACACCGGATACTTTGGACTCTGCATTCGGCGAGCGTTGCGGCAGGACCGGTCGTTTCGCCAGTGGATCAAGCATACGACGCTCGATTGTCGACAGATCGGCAGTACATCAATCAGACTGAAACCAAACTCGAATCCGACGAGAAAACAAATGGACTGCCTGTGAGATATGGATAACGAATCAATCGGAAATTCTCATTGTCCGGTTACGCGACTAACCAGGAGTTGACCGAACTTAGTTGGGAAGAGGCTGCGCGGTTTCTGCCATGGAATCCGCTGTGCTGCGCACCTTGCTGCTGACCCTGTCTGGGTTTGTGCATTTCCAAATCTGCGGATTGAGTTCACTTATGTCGCGGCATCCCTTATACGCTATCAAGCAATCGACGTTAAAGGCCCACGCCGCCTGCTTTTGGTTCTCCGTCGCCAATTGGCCTATGAAGATATCGCCGTTCCAGGTCGGCTGCACATCGCGCCCATGTGGATTTATGGCGAAGTCCGTGCACGGGATGTCCGTTCTATCGTTGCAGAAGCTCTCTGTGACGTGCACCACTGGGCTGTTTTCCTTAAATACATTCGATGTGAGGCCCGTCATCACAGCGTCTAGGCGCTCATGAAAAACTGAAACGATTACCTCAATCTCAGCTCGTTTGGCCAGTCGCGGAACGGATAGAACTCGATTGCTAAACACGAATCTAAATTGGCAAAGGTTGCCGTCGCAAGTCGTCTCGGCTAGGTATTTGCGGTATTTCTTCGTGAACGCGAGAGCAGCTGCGGTAGGGTCCGGGGCTCTATCTAAGCTCTGCGTGTCCGCAATGAGTCCTGCGGCCCGGTGCACCACATAGGCTCTGCTTATGGCGACAAAGCCAACGAAGAGAAGAACTGCCGCGCAGACCGCCGCCAGCCAATTCTTGGTAGGCATTCTATTCAATTGGACACCGGTCTAGTCGATAGAGTGCCCAAAGCCAGCATTAGCGCCTGATTAACGCCGTTACCTGCAACTGACTCTTAGTTTCGGGTTACGCGACTAACCGGGACCTACTGCAGAGGGGTGGTCATGACACCCAGGTATCGTGGTGGTCAACGACACGCCACATGCCGTTTACCTTGCGCATTTGAACGTAGCCGCCTCCACCACACAATCCCCCGCAGAAGTGGTCAAAGTACAATAGTGCCTCTGTTTTCGTTAGGTTGAGCCCGACGTGCGATACAACAAAAAAACGAAGTTATTCGGGAATCTCGCATCAAAGTCACCCTGTTTGGTCCCTAATTCGCTCGGGTTAACAAAAACCGCCCGAGCCCCCTTCGGTAGGCGCAAGTCCGTATTGATGTCCGTCGAAAACACACTGCTCAGGAAAAAGCTGGCCCGCGTTGTTCGTGATGATTGTGCAAACCAAGTATCAGAGACCGAACGCGCTCGCGAATTCAATGACTGCGTAAACCAAGATTGACTTTCGAGCCCAACTGCGGGGTGCGTACAGATGCGACAATCTGGATTGCGCATAACCACAATCGTGATTGGGCGTTCTGCGTCCACGTTCTGCATGTCGTTGAGCACTTCTTGCGAGAAAAATGCCGACAGAACCGCACCTGTTTCCGCTTGTGTTCGCCGCCGCTCGATACCCGAGAACAGTCCAACGAACAAAACTAAGAAAACAATTCCAGCCGTCGCGTAAAGGACAATTCTTTTAATGCGAATTTGGCTCATGCTCGACCCGGCAGTGGCTTGGCCGGCAATCTTACCGCGATTCAGCGCGGAATTGGCGAGTGAGGGCGTCAGGGCCTGATTAACGCCTTTACCGGTAACTGACTCTCAGTTTCCGGTTACGCGACGCGATATAAAAGGGCGCCCCTTTTGGAGTAGGGTTTGGAGTGTTCGCCTCAAACCCACAACAAAAAGGAGCGCCCTCACATGAATAGCGTGAAGTATATCGGGATGGATGTGCACAAGGAAGCGATCTGTATCGCGGTTCTAAATTCCTCGGGCAAGCTGGTGATGGAGTGCACGATCGAAACCAAAGCCATCACCATTCTGGATTTTCTCAAAGGCCTGCGCGGAAGCCTGCACGTGACCTTCGAAGAAGGAACCTGGGCCGCCTGGTTGTATGACTTGATCAAGCCGCACGTCACGGAACTGGTGGTATGTAATCCTCGCCGGAATGCCTTGCTCAAAGAAGGCAGCAAGAGCGACCGCATCGATGCGCGGAAGCTGGCCGAGTTGTTGCGCGCGAACCTGGTCCGGTCGGTCTATCACGGGGAGAATGGAGTGCGGACGCTGAAGGAGCTGGCGCGGAGTTACCTGGCGATCAGCACGGATCTGATACGAGTGATGAGCCGCGTGAAGGCGATCTACCGCAGCTGGGGGATTCCCTGCACGGGCAAGCAGGTCTATGCCCCGCGCCATCGTCCCCAGTGGCTCGGTAAAATCGCAGAAGCCGGAGTACGCCGCCGGGCGGAGTTCTACTACCAGCAGTTGGATGGCTTGCGGTCCTTGCGTCAGGACGTGCGGCGCGAGCTGCTGGCCGAGGCACAGAAGCACGATGCCTGGAAATTGCTACGCGCGATTCCGTTCATCGGCCCGATCCGGGCGGCTCTACTGATCGCTTTGATTCAGACACCGCATCGTTTCCGTACCAAGCGACAGCTCTGGACCTACAGCGGATTTGGGATCGAAACGCACAGCAGTGCCGAACAACGTTTCGTCCAGGGAGAACTGCAGCGCGCGAAAAAGCCGGCCTCGGTTCGTGGACTGAATCGCAATCACAATCATGATCTGAAGAACCTGTTCAAGAGTGCCGCCACGGTGGCGGCTGCCAAGCCCGGACCGTTCCAGGAGTTTTACCAACGTTTGGTGGTTAAGGGAATACGGCCGGAGATGGCGCGTCTGACCTTGGCGCGCAAGATGGCGGCCATCACTTTGATCGTCTGGAAAAAAGGAGTGCACTTCGACGTCAAACATCTGAAACCACAAACAGCTTGAGTGTCTCGAGCCGATCCGTTCCATCCCTGGGATTCTTTCCAGCGGTGGCAAGCCGATTCTTGAGACACTCGGGTTCGAGGGCGAGTCTCAGCTGGTAAGTTAGGCTTGGTGTGCTTCGGGCACCTAAGTCTCTCACGCGACCCTAGTCCGCCTCGCACCACCCGAAAAAGCTATGGGCCACGAGTCCCCAATGGAACCATGGTTGGCACCTGACAACCGTGTTGCTGCTTTGTTGGTCTCAGAACCGATTGGCTTCGTCGCGCAGAGGCGATGAAAAACGCTGATAAAGAAAACCAAAAGCGCTACACATCTGTAGTGGCGTCCCGAGCTCCCGGAACGGAAGGCCAGAACGAACCTGCTCAACCAGGTGGGCTGGACGGCAAGAAAAACTCCGGCCAGAGGAGAAGTGTTTTTTTCTTGACTCCTTTTATGGAACTTATCAGGACTTAATCGATTTCTGAGCAGTGGAGGATGTAGGCGTCGGCCCCATAATCCGAAGTTGAGTCAACCTCTCGGTACCGAACTTGTGTTTTATCACGGTAAAAGGAACGAGGGGCATCCGGCAGCGAGACGTACGGAGTTAGATCAGCCGAAATTCTTTTTACACGCCACTTATGCGTCAGCGAAGTCAGGATTTCTGCAGGCGCCATTTCTGTAGATAAAGGGAGTCCGATTTTAACGTTCCCCGTTACGTAGTCTCCCTGCCTACATTCAGGCGACAGGAGGTCTGGAGTGCGAATAGCCCGCAAGCCAAAATCGATGACGCATGCTTTTTCAGAAAGATAGGCGACCTCTGCCAGCACTTGGTAATTATAGTCAGCGATGGGAACGGCTGACCTGCGTCGTTCATGAGTTCTTTCCAGCCCTTCTTCCGACCAGAACTCAACTGAGAACCACTCAAAAAGTTCTCCTACTTTGCGGTGTGGCTCTCCGTCCGCAATCATCCAACTTGGGTAGTACAGATTCCACTCGCTCGGCATCGCACGTGTATTGTACCGGAGTTATCCGGTAACGCGACTAATCGGGACTTAGCGGGGCCAGAGACAGAAGCAAATGTAGTTGATATCATTCCGGACGGTTAAGCGAATATGAAACAAGAGTATAAAGTGACCCGACCGTTCACGGCCCTATCACCAATCTCCGGCGCTCAACGCCAGTTTGATGCGGGCGAGATAGTGGTTTGCGACGCCGCACAAAACGGTTCAACGCTTACGCTCGAAGTAGGAGGCGGCTTCACCCTCTATTTCCTGGTGGAGCGTTCGGTGTTCGAGGCGTGTTGTAAGTGGATTTCGCGTGGTGGGCCATAAGTCTCAGTGTCCGGTTACGCGACTAACCAGGAGTTAGCCTGCCGCTGCTGGGGCTGATTGCTGGTGATAGGGCGATTTCACGACAATGACGGGTGCCGCTGGGCGAGTCGGCGTCGGCTGGCCTTGCGTTCGCGGTATGCGAGGAAGGCGAGTATAACAACTCCCCAAGCAAAGGTGCCCGTAACGACTGGGTCTATCTTGTCTCGGGAAAGCGCGGTGCCGGGGTACAGTATGACTACCCCGACATTGGCAACCGCGTGACGAAAGGAACTGGCGTGGTACTCCAATCCGTACAACAGCATGAGGAACGCAACGAGATTTAACAGGTAGGCCGCAGCCAGCGCCCCCACTGCGTATCCAATCCACCTCATACGAGCACTCCAGCCGTTATGGTGTCACATAACCGGCGCGAACAGGCAACAACGTGAATTGCGCAAAAGCGGGAACGTCAGACAGGCTTAGGGCACCTTCGAAGCCTTCATGCTACGTCCCGATTAACGCTCTTACCCGACATTCGTCGTTCGAAACATTTTTCTCTTTCTGCGCCGAGCTAGTGCTGTTCCGACCATCGCATAGAGTGCCGCATTCAGAAGCCCGACCATTATTAGATTTACCTCAATACCGGCAGGCGTTCCGTATTCACAGTCAATGCACCACACGAAAAGAAGTATGGGAGGACAGAGAATCACGTTTGCCACATCCAACACAAGGTCCAGAGGCCCGGCGGAGTGTGGAAAGACGCGGTAGGTGTTGAACACATAAAAGCAGGCGGTGATTACGAATCCAAGTACCGCAAAACCGCCGATGGTTTTCCACCATTCGCGCATCGCATTAGTGTCCACTTTACGGCGTGTAAATGCACGATTCAGTTCCAGAACGGGCAGCCGAAGGGTAAGTCCTGATTAACGCCCTTACCGGAAACTTGCCCTCATTGTCCGGTAACGCGACTATACGTCCACTGAGAGCCTGTCGCGCCTTGACTTAGGAGCTTCCTCCTGAATCTCAACGATATGCAAGCGCGTACTGCGATAAAATTCGTTAGGCAAGTCCGATTCGTGTTGCGTGCTTTCGACGCACAGATTTCAGGGCGGCGACATTCAATGGTGCTTCGAAAGCTCATTCAGATGCGTTCAAGGGACCGCCGATGGGTTTATATCCTGTGCGGCACGATTGTGGTTTTATTTGCCTTTGTATCGGTCGGAATGGAAGGCAGTCTTGGGGCTGGGGTCGTATTTCTACCCTTTCTTCTCATCTGCATTGCGCAATTCCAGCGACCTACCCTCCTTCTCTGGGCTGTTCTCACGCTCGCATTTGTGGTTTACACAGTAGCGATTGTCGCCCACTTCAGAAGTCTCACAACGCTTGACCTCGTAGTGTCTTTTTCAATCACTTTTATTCCGAGCATTTTGTTGTTGTGGGCTCGGCCCCGGGCTGACCTTCGTGCATAACTCCTGATTAACGCATTTACCGGACAATGAGATTTCGCGCCTCGTGCCGCCCGCACAAAACGAATTTCACCAATTACGCCGATATCTGCGCGCGCCATCCGAAATCGCAAGGTCGTGAAATAGCGCGCAAGAATATGAAGACGTATTTAATGATTATTATTTTCTGCGCAACTCACTGTAAACAGGGAGGATAGGAACGCAATATCACAGGAGAATTAGCTTCCGACTTCAATATCCCCCGATCTTATGAAGTATCCCAGCTCATCAGTAAATAATCCCGCCGAATATTTAACAAAATCGAAACCCCCGCCGTCGTTGAAATCGTCCCGGCAACAAGAACGAAATTCCCACGTAACTAAATCCCATCGCAATCCCCATCGCCAACCGCCACCGCCAACGCACGCGCGGATCATCAAAGTATTCTCGCGGCTGTTTTGCGGCATCGCCGAAACCGAGCTAACAATTCAACGCGACTGCGACGAACCGATGTTCCGGTAAACGGGGGCTCGGATTCGGTTACTGTGTGGTCTTTTCGCGCAAGGTAGAGAACCCCGCAGCGGCTTTGACTCCGGCGCTGCCAGCCTTTAGACTTGTGAGCTGTGAGATCTATATCGCGCGGCGGCGGATACATGTTCGACATCGGGAGTTACTTCCCGCCGGCGATTAAGACGATTTGCATCGCCTGCGTCACTGTTTTCCTCCTGCAAGAATTGTCGGCTTTGCTTTTCCACGAGGCCGGCGTGCGATTCTGGACGTTTGGTCTGGGATTGGTTCCCTACGCTGCGGTGTTCGGATTCCGAATTTGGCAGCCGTTCACCTATATTTTCCTACACGGTGGGATCCTGCACATTCTGTTCAATCTTTTATACCTGGCGATGTTCGGCGCGGATTTGGAGCGGGCTTGGGGCAGCCGCAAGTTCTATACGTACTTCTTCGTTTGCGGAGTTGGCGCGGGCGTTGTGGACATCATTGTGAAACTGCTGCTGGACCCGCACGGCCGCGGGACCGCGCTCGTGCCCACAATTGGAGCTTCCGGGGCGATTTATGGAGTGTTGCTGGCTGTGGCGGTAATTATGCCGCACCGGCAGGTTTGGGTGTTTCCGCTGCCGGTGACGGTATCCATGCGCGTCTTTGTGATCGTGATGGGCGCGATTGAATTTTTTAGCACGATTGGAGTCTCGGGCGACAATGTGAGCCATGTGTGTCACTTGGGCGGAATGTTGGTGGGATACATTTATTTACGGCGCGGGTCTTATGGCTATAGCGTGCGGAATTATTTTTCGGATTGGAAGCGGCGGCGTTTGAAGAGGAAGTTTGAAGTGTATGTGCGGGATCATCGGGATAAACCGCCTTCGAATCCGGATAACTGGGTGAATTAGAATTTTCGCTGTGACCGCGTCCGTTCGGGCGCGGGAAAATCATAGAGACACTTTGATTGAGTGTGGTGGTGTGTTTGGGGAAGTTCAAACGATTTTGCACAGAGAGAGTTCGGAGGAAAGCCGGAGAAAAATCTGAGAAGGATGGAAGCGTTCACCGCAGAGACGCAGAGGGCGCAGAGAAAAGCCAAATCAAAAACACCCGCCTGAAAAGCAACAGCAGGCGGCCGCTACAAATTCAAAAACGACTTCGACGGCAACGCCGACAAAGCCGGCGGGACGCTGGCGCTACTAACACCGCAACGGCTAGCCGCCGATGCGGAGTAGGCGCATCAGATTTGTCGAGCCTGTGGTGCCGATGGGAGTGCCAGCTACCACGCCGATGAGGTCGCCGCGTTTTACTAATTTTTCTTCGAGCAGGCGTTTTTCCGCAGTGGCGGCTAGCTTGTCAACATCGTGGACGCTGCCCATGCTGCGCGGGAGAACGCCCCAAAAAAGCGAGAGGCGGCGGCGTGTTTGCTGCAGTGGCGAGAAGGCCACGATCGGGGCGCGCGGGCGATACTTGGAAACGAGCAGGGCGGACGAACCCCTTTCGGTGAACACTGCCACTACTTTCAGGCGCAGTTCTTCCGCGGCGTGGCAGATGGATTCGGCGATGACTTCATTGATTTGCAGATTGCCGGAGCGCGCGGGACGCGGCAGTTGCGTGACGCTGGCTTCGGCTTCGCGGATGATGCGGTCCATCATCATGACGGATTCCAGCGGATAGAGGCCCGCGGCGCTTTCGCCCGAAAGCATCAGCGCGTCGCTGCCGTCGAAGATGGCGTTGGCGACGTCCGATGCTTCGGCGCGTGTTGGGCGCGGATTTTTTTGCATGGAATCGAGCATTTGGGTGGCGGTGATCACCGGAATCAGCGCGTTGCGGGCTTTCAGGATGATCTGCTTTTGCACCACCGGAACTTTTTCGGGGTTCATTTCGACACCAAGATCGCCGCGCGCAACCATCACTCCATCGGAGACAGCGAGAATTTCGTCGAGATTGTCTATGGCCTCCGGTTTTTCGAGCTTGGAGATCACCGGCGTGTCTTTTCCAGTGCGGGCGATGGCTTGCTTGGCGGCGCGCACGTCCGCGGCGGTGCGCACGAAGCTGATGGCCAAATAATCGGCGCCGATGGCCATGGCCGAAACCAGATCCTTGCGGTCTTTCGGAGTCATCGAGGGAATTTTAAGTTTGACGCCTGGGAGATTGATGCCTTTGTGTTCGCCGATGTCTCCGCCGTTTTCAACTTGAGTGATTACGTCCTGCCCATGCACTGAAACGACACGCAGCGCGACTTCACCGTCGTTGAGCAGAATGCGGTCGCCCTTCTGCACGGCTTCGGGCAGCGCGCGGAAAGTGGTGCTGACGCCCTCTTCGGTCCCGAGAATTTTCCGCGTCGTGATGGTGAAGCGCTGGCCGAAGCGCAGGCGCACGGGTTTGCCGCCCACGAGTTTGCCGGTGCGGATTTTTGGCCCCTGCAAGTCGGCGAGAATGCCGATGGGCTTCTCATGCAGGGCGGAAGCACGGCGCACGGCCGCGACCATGCGGGTGCGATCGTCATGCGTGCCGTGAGAAAAATTCAAGCGGGCGACGTCCATTCCGGCATGCACCAGTTTCTCGATCATGTGGTACGTCGACGTGGCGGGGCCGAGGGTACAGACTATTTTTGCTCTACGGGGATTTATCATGATTATTTGGTCACGGAGAAATCATTGACGATTGCGAAGAGAAATTCAATGCCCTTGTGAAAAGAATCGAGGGGGATGCGTTCGTTGTCGGCGTGAAAACGGGACATGTCATCGTCGTTGAGCGGAAAGGGAATCAGGCCGTAGGCCTGCACGTTGCGCAGGCGCAGCGGAGTGGAATCGGTGAAATATGTGGACATGAGCGGAACGACAGGCGCGCCGGGGTAGTTTTTGGCGGTGACGCTCGTGATCGTGTTGTAAAAATCGGATGTGAGTGATGAGGACGGGGCCGTTTCGGACAGGGGCAGCTGCGGCTCGAGCTGGATTGCGGAATCGTTTATCAGTTGCTGGAGTTTTGCGAGCAGCGGGGCGAGCTGATTGCCGGGGAGCAGACGGACGTTGATCGTGCCTCGCGCCTCCGAAGGAATCACGTTGGCGCGAATCCCGGCGCGCAGCACGGTGGGCGTGGCCGTATCGTGCAGCATCGCATTCCACGCGGGACTCTGATTGGAAATCACGCGGGCAGCATGTTCACCGCGGTCCGCGGTGTCAAGCTCACGCATCCATTTGGAGGTTTCTTCGTCCTGGAGCGGGGCGAGCGCCTGGAAATACGCGCGGGTGACGGAGTTGAATTGCACGGGAGCTTCGTAGTTGCCGATTTTTTCGATGGCCGCGGAGAGATGGACGACGGGATTGTCCTTGCGTGGCATGGAGGCGTGTCCGGAAGTGCCCTTAGCGATGACGTCCACGTTCGCGGGAACCTTTTCGCTGACTTGCACGCCGATGTATTGCGGCTTGCCGTCTTTCAGGAAAACGCCGCCGCCTTCGTTGATGGCGAAGCCCGCGGCGATTTTGTCCCAGTGCTTGTCCACGGCGAAGAGCATGCCGGTTGTACCGTAGGCTTCTTCGTCGCCTTCGGCGAGAAAGATTACGTCGCGATTCAGGCGCGCGCCGGAGCGCTTCAGTTGGATGAAGACGGCGAGATTCGCGGCGAGCATTCCTTTGTCGTCGATGGCGCCGCGGCCGTAGAGGTAGCCGTCTTTTATGGTTGCGGCGAAAGGATCTTCGGTCCATTTCGATTTATCCACGCCGACGACATCCAGGTGCGCCATCAGGAGCAGGGCGCGCGAAGGATCCGCCATGGCGCTGGACGAGAGGCGGGCGACGATGAATCCGCGGCCGGGCGTGCTTTCAAAAATTTCAGAGGGGATGCCCTCTTTGGTTAGGATTGTAGCGATATATTTGGCGGCTACGAGCTCGTTACCTGGTGGGTTGGTGGTGTCTATGCGCAGCAGGCCTTGCAGCCAGCCGAGTGCGTCAATTTGAATCTGGGAAAGCGACGGACTAGCCGCGGTCGGGTATTGCGGCGATGTGGGAACGGACTGGGCTTGACCAGCTGTGACAGTAAAAAGTAATGCTATTAAGACAAGAATCGGAAGCGAAATGCGCGCGCGCGCCATCCTGGATTTCCCCCCAGAAAGTGAAATTCATTCGCAGAGCAGATGACCAATTCATACTATCATGCTGGCGGACGCGGCCCTGGCGACGAGACGCGGACCGTTTTCTGAACAGCAATCTCGGTTGAACGGGCGGAAATGGCGGTCCATCCCGAGAGGCGCGTGGACGCATCTTAGTGTCGAAACGGTGTCCAAACGGACGTGGCAGTACGCGTTGTAAAACGAGGGGAGCACGAAATTGAAGACATGGATGCGAGCGGTGCTGCTGGGAGTTTTAATTGTGGCGCTGGGTGTGCCGGCGGGGACGTTGACGGGTTACGCGCGCGCGCGGCAACAGGAAGGGCCGGTGACGCCTGCGCCAGCGCAACAGCCGGGCGCGGCTCCCAAGCAGCCCACAGGACAGCAGCAGCCGTCGAATGCGGGGAAACCGCAGTCACAAGCGCCGCAGGTGGCCATCGCGGTGCAATCGAACGTGGTGAATATTGACGCGGTAGTGACCGATTTCGAGGGGAACATCATCACCGGATTGCAGAAACAGAATTTTCGCGTGTTGGATGATGGCCAGCCGCAGCAGATCAGCAACTTCGGAGCGAGCGAAGCGCCGATCACGATTGTGGTGTTGATGGAATTCAGCCGGCGCATGGGAAGTTATTTCGGATACCGTGGAAAGATGTGGGCTTATAACTTTCTGGATCACTTGAACCAGAAGGATTGGGTGGCGTTCAAGACTTTTGATTTGAAGACGAACATGGTGTCGGACTTCACCCAGGATAAGCGGGCGGTGGCGCAGGAAGTGGCGCAACTTTATTTTCCGGATTTCAGCGAGGCGAATTTATTCGATGCAACGCTGGAAACTTTGGACCAGTTGCGCGATGTGAAGGGGAAGCGATCTATTCTAATAATCGCCTCCGGCTACGACACTTTCAGCAAACATACGTTGGATCAGACTTTCAAGCCGCTGAAGGAAACGGACGTGACGATTTTCTGCATCGGCATGGGCGCGGCGCTGGATGCGATGGGAATTCACGAACGCAGCATGACTGGACCGGAATTCGCCAGCGTGAATTATTTGCAAGCGGAGAACCAGTTGAAGACTTTTGCGGAGATGACCGGCGGGTGGGCTTGGTTTCCGCGGTTTGAAGGAGAGATGAACGACATCTTCAATTCCGTTGCGGTTTTTCTGCGCAATCAGTACACGATTGGGTTTACGCCTTCGACGCCGCCGGACGGTAAGGTGCACAAGCTGAAGGTGGAAATATTGGATAACGACGGCAACCCATTTATGACGTTGGACAAGAAGGGGCACAAGAAGAAGATTACGGTGAATGCGCGGGAATGGTACACGTCGCCGAAGCCGACGACGGGGAACTGAGCTGTACGGATTTTGCGCGGATTATTTTTGTGGGATACGGAGATCACGGCCGGACATTTCTGGGGGCTCGGGGACTTCGAGGACGCCTAGCAGCGTGGGTGCAATGTCGCGGAGCGAGCCGCCTGGGGTTAATTGGGTGCGGCCATTTTCCGTGAGCAGTATGAAGGGAACGGGATTGGTGGTGTGGTAGGTGTGCGGGCCGCCGGTAATGGGGTCAATCATGGTTTCGGCGTTGCCGTGGTCGGCAGTGATGATCCAGGCGCCGCCGCGCGGTTTGAGAGATTGAAAAATTCTGCCGAGGCATTCGTCCACGGTTTCGACGGCTTTGATAGTGGCTTCGAGCTTGCCGGAATGGCCGACCATATCCGCGTTCGCGAAATTCATGATGATGGCGTCGAAATTTCCTTTTTCGATGGCGTGGATGACGGTGTCGGCGACGCCTGCGGCGGACATCGCGGGCTTTAGATCGTAGGTCGGCACTTTCTGCGACGGCACGACGATGCGTTCTTCCCCTGGGAACGGTTTTTCCACTCCGCCATTGAAGAAATAGGTGACGTGCGCGTATTTTTCGGTTTCGGCTACGCGCAGGTTCTTGTAGTCCTGCTCGGCAAATACATTGGCCAGGATATGTTCCAGCTTTTCGGGCGCGATCAGGTAGCGCAGCCAGGGCCAAGCCTTGTCATATTGCGTGGTAGCCACGAAGAAAAGATTCTTCGGGCGCGCGGGATCGGTGAATTCCTTGAAACCCGGTTCAACGAGCGCGCGCGTGGTTTCGCGGGCACGGTCGGCGCGGAAATTGAAGAACACCACCGCGTCGTCATCGCGGATTACCCCGCGCGGGACTGCGGGTTTTCCGGCTGCGGGCTCGGTGGTGATGACGGTGGGGACGACGAATTCGTCGGTGACGCCTTTTTCGTAGCTGGCGCGGATGGCGGCGATGGGGTCGGTGAATTTTGTGTCGGCTTCGCCGTGACTCATGGCGCGATAGGATTTTTCGATGCGCTCCCAGCGATTGTCGCGGTCCATGGCGTAGTAGCGGCCGATTACCGTGGCGATCTGGCCGACGCCGTACTCGCGCATTGTCTTTTCCAGGGCCTGGATGAAATCGATGCCGCTGTTGGGCGGGGTGTCGCGGCCGTCCATGAAGCAGTGGACGAAAACCCGCGTGACCTTATTTTCGCGGGCCATGCGCAGCAGGGCGTAGAGATGTTCGATGTGGGAGTGCACGCCGCCGTCGCTGAGCAGGCCGAGCAGATGCAGCTGATGCGCGCGGCCGCGCTCCATGGCTTCGCGCAGCAGCGGCTGGCGCTGGAATTCGCCGCTGGCGATGAGCTGATCGATGCGCGTGATGTCCATGTGCACGATGCGGCCTGCGCCCATATTCAAGTGACCTACTTCGCTATTGCCCATTTGTCCTTCGGGCAGGCCGACGGCGGGGCCGGAGGTATGGATGAGGGTATTGGGGAATTCGCGCAGCAGGCGATCGTAATTGGGCTTGCGCGCGAGTGCGATGGCGTTGCCTTTGGTTTCGGCGCGATAACCCCAGCCGTCGAGGACGGTGAGGACGATGGGTTTTGGGCGTTTATTTTGTCGGGTCATGTTGCGTTCCGTTACGGCCGCAGCGCCTTGCGGCCGGGGAAGTGGGCTGCGTTGCCCAGCGCTTCCTCGATGCGGAGGAGCTGGTTGTACTTGGCTATGCGGTCGGTGCGGGAGGCTGAGCCGGTTTTGATTTGGCCGGTGCCCATGGCGACGACAAAATCGGCGAGGAAGGTGTCTTCGGTTTCGCCGCTGCGATGGGAGACGATGGCGGCATAATTGGCTTTGCGCGCCATCTCGACGGCTTCGACGGTCTCGCTTACGGTACCGATCTGATTGAGCTTGATTAGGATGGCGTTACCGATGCCCTCCGAAATCCCGCGCGCGAAAATTTTCGGGTTGGTGACGAAAATATCGTCGCCTACCAGTTGGATGTTTTTGCCGAGGTCGCGCGTGATGATTTTCCAGCCGTCCCAATCGTTTTCCGAGAGGCCATCTTCGATGGAGACGATCGGGTATTTGGCGGCCCAGGCTTCCCAGAACTTGACCATTTCCGCGGGAGTGCGCGCGGATTTGTCGGACTTCTTGAAGATATATTTTTTTGCGGCGCGATCGTAGAACTCGCTGGCGGCGGGGTCAATGGCGATGGCGATTTGCTCGCCGGGCTTGTACCCTGCGGCGGTGATGGCTTCGAGCACCCGTTCCAAAGCTTCTTCATTGGATTTCAGGTTAGGCGCAAAGCCGCCTTCATCGCCGACGGCGGTGGAGTAGCCGTTCTTTTTCAACACGGACTTCAAGTGATGGAAGACCTCGACGCCCCAGCGCAGCGCTTCACGGAAATTCGGCGCGCCTACGGGCATCACCATGAATTCTTGCACGTCCACGGAATTATCGGCGTGAGCTCCTCCGTTGACGATATTCATCATGGGGACGGGGAGCGTGTTCGCAGATTTATCTGACGAATAGCGCGCTAGATATTGATAGAGCGGAAGGGCGAGTTGCGCGGCGGCAGCGCGCGCGGCTGCCATGGAGACGGCGAGGATGGCGTTCGCGCCGAAATTCGATTTGTTGGGGGTGCCGTCGGCGTCAATCATTTTGCGATCGAGCGCGTGTTGTTCAGCAGCATCCAGTCCGGTGACGGCTTTTGCAATTTCCGCATTCACGTGGCCGACGGCTTTGAGCACGCCTTTGCCGAGGTAGCGCGATTTATCGCCGTCGCGGAGTTCGTTGGCTTCCAGTTCACCGGTAGACGCGCCGGAAGGAACGGCGGCGCGGCCGACGGCGCCGCCTTCGAGCTGGACGTCGGCTTCGACGGTAGGATTGCCGCGGGAATCGATAATTTCGCGGCCGTGGACTTTGGTGATTTTTGTGGACATGTAGCTCCTGTGAATTTGGTCGTTGATTTGTGTGACGAACATCGTAAACGGTTTGGGGTGGGGGGTACAAGGCGGGGTTGTCGGCAATCTGAGGCGCGGAAAGGGACGCCGCGAAAAGATGGGCGACGTGACCTAACACCGGGCAGGGGAAATCGATAAGCGAAGCCTGCCTGCGGCAGGCTTCGCTACAATCAGGATGACGGCCGCTGCGTTCAGTGTGGCAACGCTATTCGGGTTCTTCGATCATGGATTCGGGGCGAACCACCACTACTACGCCGTGCTCCGTTACGGAGTAGCGTGCGCGGTCGGCTTCTGAGTCGTAGCCGATCACCGTGCCTTCGGGCAAGCTTACGTGGCGGTCAATGATGGCGCGGCGAATGCGGCAACTGCGGCCGACGATCACATGGTTGAAAATGATGCATTGATCCACTTCGCTGTAGCTGTTAACGCGCACGTCGAGGCCGAGAACGGATTTGGTGACGCGTCCTCCAGAGACGATGGAGCCTGAGCCGACGATGGAGTCGAGCGCGACGCCCATGCGTGAGGGATCGGCGAAAACGAACTTGGCGGGCGGGTACTGCTGCTGCCAGGTGTGCAGCGGCCAGCTTTTATCGTAGAGGTTGAAAACCGGCGAAACTGAAACCAGGTCCATGTTGGCTTCATGGTAGGCCTCGACGGTGCCGACATCGCGCCAGTAGGCTTCTTCTTTTTTATTTTCGTCGCGAAAATTGTAGGCGAAGACGCGGTGCTTTTCGATGATGCGCGGGATGATGTCCTTGCCGAAATCGTGCTTGGAAGTAGGATCTTCGGCGTCGGCGATGAGAATGGGCACCAGCAGCTGCGTATTGAAAAGATAGACGCCCATGGAGGCGTTCACTTTGTCGGGATGGATGCGCGAGCGCTTGGGTTCACTGGGCTTTTCCTCGAAGCCGACGATGCGCCAGTCCTTGTCGGTTTCGAGCACGCCAAAACTGCCGGCGGCTTCCTCGGGCAAGACCTCGAAGGTGGCGACGGTGACGTCGGCGCCGGCTTCGACGTGCTGCTCGAGCATCTTCTGATAATTCATTTTGTAGATGTGGTCGCCGGAAAGAATGAAGACGAAGTTGGATTGCTCGGAGCCGATGGAATAAATGTTCTGGTACACGGCGTCGGCGGTGCCCTGATACCAGTGCTGCGAGACGCGCATCTGCGGAGTAAGAACTTCGATGAAATCGCCGTGACCCATGAGCAGAGACCAGCCGCGGCGCACGTGGCGATTGAGGCTGAGGGCTTTGTACTGGGTGAGGACGAAGACGCGGCGCAGGTCGCTATTCAGGCAATTGGAAAGCGTGACGTCGATGATGCGATAGATGCCGCCGAAGGGGACGGCGGGTTTCGCTCGATCGCGAGTAAGGGGCCAAAGCCGTTCGCCCTGGCCGCCGGCCAGCAGGACCGCAAGTGCGTTGCGCATTAGAGGCATGGAAACGCTCCTCCCGAACGTCCCGGGCTGGCGGGGAACATTCTAACAGCAAGTGCGAGCGGGCTGAAAGGGCGCGCGAAAGAGCGACCCGCGCAAATTCCTATGTTGATCACGGACTCGGTGCAAAGTGTATATGAGCATTGATGATAACTAGAGAGTTACAGAGGGCGATTTTTGGCGCTTTACCAATTTACCCCTTGACTTACGGGTGGGCGGGCGATAGAAGAACTTGGCAATTGCCGGTTCGGGTGTGAACCGGCTACACTGGTGGTAACCCACACAGTGCAACTCAACAATTCAACGGGGAACGGGGGTGAATACGCGTGGCAGAAGTTGTCATTCAAGAGGGTGAATCTCTGGAGAATGCACTCCGACGCTTCAAGAGAAAGGTGCAGTCGGAAGACATCATCAAAGAGATTAAAAAGCACAGCTACTACATGAAACCTGGTGAAAGGCGCCGTGCCAAAGAGGCCCTCTCGCGTAAGCGTCTCCGAAAAAAGCAACGGCGTGAGCAAGACTAGGCGACCATTAACCGGGGTCCATTCAAACGGTTCGGCCGGTGGGGGTGAGGGAAGCGTGAATTTTCCGGGCACGCTCCCGCATTCATCCGGCAAGAACTGTTCCGCTGCTACTCCTGTTCCAGCACGGCTTTGGAGCAGCGTATGGAATACCATGACAGGGTTTTGAAGTGCGCTGAATGTTCGGCTGAGTTCGTCTTCACCGCCGGCGAGCAGATGTTTTTCGCCGACAAAGGCTTTAAGAACGAGCCCAAGCGGTGCAAGGCGTGCAAAGCCAATCGCTCGGCGGGCACCACGGCTGGTTCCGGCAGCGTACAACGTGTCGAAACCAAAACGGTGTGCTCTCAATGCGGAAAAGAAACAACCGTTCCTTTCAAGCCGACACAAGGACGCCCGGTCTATTGCCGCGAATGCTTCCAGCAGCGGCGATCAGTCGGGCCACAGAGTATCGCGGCGCCGTAAGAAGCGCGTCTTGGTGATGGCTTGAGAAAGACCGAGCGAAGTTCCCGGCAGTTCGAGTTCCGGTAGGATTGCACCACCGGAGAGCGGGACGGGGACGAGTCCGGAAAAAAGGGAAAACCATCTTCAAAGGCTCTTCTTGGCGCGAAAACGCCGGGGAGAGCCTTTTTATTTTATAGGGCTGTGATATACCGCGACACTTCCGCAGCGGGCACGGCATGCCGTGCCCCTACGGTCGAATCGGATCTGCTGCAGGTGGGCCGCGTTACGTCGATCGCTGCTTGTCACGCGGCGGCGCGTTTAGAACCAACCGGAGCGATTTCGCGGAGTGCGGCCAGGAAGGCTTCCGTTTCCGGTTGCGTGCCGATGGTGACGCGCAGGAAAGTGGGCATGGCGGCGAAGCGGCGACCGACGATGACGTTGCGCACGCGGAACTGCTCGACGATGGGTTTCACGTCGCTGCCCATATCCAGCATTACAAAATTGGCTTGCGAAGGGATGAACGGGCGAGAGTCCTTCGTTAGCTCGGCGCAGAGCCATTGGCGGGTGGCGTTGAGTTGCGCTCGGCACGAGGCGACGTGATCGTGGTCCGCGAGGCTGGCGAGCGCGGCTTGCAGCACGGCGGCGTTGCCATTGTCCTGGAGTAGCTGTTCGCGGAGGCGGGCGCTAGGTTCTTTCGCGCCGATGCCGTAGCCCAGGCGCATTCCGGCCATGCCGTAAATTTTTGAAAACGTGCGGGCGACTATGACGTTGGGATGCGCTGGGATGAATTCCACTGCGCTCGAGTAGCGCGGGTCGTCGGTGAAATCGTAGTACGCTTCATCTACCACGATCAGTGTGGTGGGCGGCACGGCTTGCACGAACGTGGAGAGTTCATCGCGGGTGACGATCGTGCCGGTGGGATTGTTGGGATTGCAGACGTAGACGACGCCCGTCTTGGACGTGCAGGCTGCCGCCATTTTCGGGAGGTCGTGGCGATGGTCGGAAGTCAGCGGGATCAGCACGGCGTTGGAATGCAGTACGCGAGCGTAATCGAGTACCGCTTCGAAAGTGGGCGCGGCGGCGACGACGTTGCGGGTGGAATCGAGGAAGGCGTCGTCGGCGGCGCGCAGAATTTCCGTGGAACCGCAGCCGAGGATAATATTTTCGAGCTTGAAGCTGTATTTTTGCGCGAGCGCGGCGGTCACTTCGCGGTAAGCTTCGTCGGGGTAGCGGTTGGAGATTGCCGCGCAATCGGCGAGAGCGGCGCGAGCTTTGGGCGCCGGGCCGTAGGGGTTTTCGTTGAAATTCAGGCGGATTGGGCCTGGCGGCATCGGTTTGGATCGCGGCGCATCCAATAAATCTAGCTTCGGCAGGCTCGGCGTGGCTAGGGCTGCGGCTACGGACTGCGCGAAAATGCGCGAGAACTCGCGGCGGGAATGGGTCGGGGCGGTCATGGAATGCTCCTCTCGGAAAAATGCTGCGGGATAATAGCGCTGGCGGGGTGGAGATACAACCTGTTAGCGGTGACGCAGGACTTTGAGAGGCGGAGACCCTTCGATCCCGCATTGCGGAATCTCAGGATGAA
>Ga0208935_1000031_pt1 | contig 21911 bp, 18 predicted proteins | sample June2015DPH_6_20_FD_184693 | JGI IMG/M metagenome (GOLD analysis project Ga0208935, IMG submission 184693) | Peatland microbial communities from SPRUCE experiment site at the Marcell Experimental Forest, Minnesota, USA - June2015DPH_6_10... | ecosystem: Environmental > Terrestrial > Soil >... | reverse complement strand
GGAAAGACTGTGGCGCTGGATGGCATCGATTTGCGCGTCGAAGAAGGACGGATTCTTGGGCTTATCGGTCCAAACGGCGCGGGCAAGACTACCGCGCTCGACGCGATCCTTGGGTTGATTCCGTATGACGGTGAGTTGCGGGTGCTCGGACGAAATCCCTGGACGGAGCGCGATTTGCTTATGCGCGACGTTTGCTTCATCGCCGATGTTGCGGTGCTGCCGCGGTGGATCAAGGTTTCGCAGGCGCTCGAGTATGTGGCGGGTGTGCATCCGCGATTCGATCGCGCGAAGGCGGAGGGCTTTCTTGCAAAGACGAGTATCCCGCGCGAAAGCAAGGTAAGGGAGTTGTCGAAGGGCATGGTGGCGCAGTTGCACCTGGCTCTGGTCATGGCTATCGATGCGCGATTGCTGGTGCTGGACGAGCCCACGCTGGGCCTCGACATTCTTTATCGCAAGCAGTTTTACGATTCGTTGTTGAACGATTATCTGGATCGCAGCCGCACGATTGTGGTGTCGACGAATCAGGTGGATGAAATTCAGAACGTTCTGACCGACCTCATGTTCATCGATCGCGGGCGCATCGTGCTGACTTGCAGCATGGAAGAACTGGAGTCGCGCTACGTGGAAGTGATGGTGAGACCCGAGCAGATTGCTGCGGCTAAAGCGCTCAAGCCGATTCACGAACGGCCGGGTTTGGGACGTAGCATCCTCCTGTTCGAAAGTGCGGATCGTCAGCAACTGGCGCCGCTTGGCGAGTTGCGCACGCCCAGCATTTCGGACTTGTTCGTGGCGGTGATGGGAAATCATGCGGGCTAGACGCAAGGAGCTTTGAAATGAGCGCAGATTCAAATGCTGTGCACGAGGGTTTCGGTGCGGAGATGAGGGCGCCTGCGGCGATGTCCGCAACGAGGCCTCTGTACTGGTCCATCCGGCGGGAGATTTGGGAGTACCGTTCCATCTATATTGCGCCGCTGGCCGTGGCAGGTGTCACGCTGCTCGGTTTCTTGGTCGCTTCGATGGGCGCTGCGATGTCCACGCATAACCTGACCCGTCGGCACGCGATATTGGAAGAGCCTTACACATTTGCCGCGGGCGCGATTATGGCGACGACTTTTATTGTTTCGATCTTTTATTGCCTGGATGCGCTGTATGGCGAGCGCCGCGATCGCAGCATTCTGTTCTGGAAGTCGCTGCCCGTTTCTGATCTGACTATCGTGCTTTCGAAGGCGAGCATTCCGTTCGTCGTGCTGCCGCTGGTCACTTTCGCGGTTACCTTTGCTACGCAGTGGGTCATGCTGCTCGTGAGCAGCGCGGTGCTGGTGGGCAGCGGTCTGAGTGCTGCCGCGCTGTGGGCACAGTTGTCGGCGTTCCAGATGTCGCTGCTCTACCACCTGGTGACGGTGCACTCGCTATGGTATGCGCCCATCTTCGCGTGGATGATGCTGGTTTCGGGGTGGGCGCGGCGGGCGGCATTTCTATGGGCCACTCTGCCGGTGTTGGCCATTGCTGTGGTCGAGAAGATCACGTTTAACACCGCTCATTTCACGAACCTGCTGAAGTACCGCTTCAGCGGGCCGGAAGATTTTGACTTCTCCATGGCGACCGGCGTTTCTGCGATGGGTCCGATGACGCACCTCAGCTTGGGCAGGTTTCTGAGCACTCCGGGACTGTGGAGCGGGTTCGTGGTGGCAGTAATTTTCCTGTGGGCGGCGGTGCGGCTGCGCCGCTATCGCGAGCCGATCTGATTGGCTGCGGGTTCGGGTTTCGCTTTGCGTGGACGGCTCGGGGGACAAGAAAGACTCACCGCAGGCGCTCGAGCGCTTGACGAATTGTTGGTTTGACGGCACGACTAAACGTCGTGCCCTTCCCGGTTCGATTTCATTGGTGGAGTAGTTCGATTTTCGATTGGCTGAGCCAGAGGAGGTGGTATGCGATTGCCGATATTGGTTGTTCACATCATCGCCGGCACGTTGGGAATGCTTTCCGGATACGTTGCGGTATTTTTGCTCAAAGGCTCGCGTCGGCACGGCATTGCTGGAAACGTTTTTACGGTCGCCATGTTGAGCATGTCTGCAGCCGGTACGTACCTGGCGATTCTGAAATCTCAACCGGGCAACATCCTGGGCGGAACGATCACGTTTTATCTGGTGGCGACCGCGTGGCTGACGGTACAGCGCAAGGAGGCGGAAACCAGCATCTTCGATTGGGGCGCACTGCTGGTGGTCCTGGCAGTGGCAACGGTCGAGGTGACGTTTGGGTTAGAGGCGGCGAAGAGTCCGAGCGGACTTAAGTACGACTATCCACCAGGGCCTTACTTCATGATGGGATCGGTGGCTGTACTCGCTGCCATCGGCGACATTCGGATGCTGGTGCGCGGCGGCATTACCGGCACGCACCGTCTGGCGAGGCATCTCTGGCGCATGTGCTTTGCGCTGTTCATCGCGGCTGCTTCTATATTTTTGGCGCGGCAAAAGCTGTTCCCAGTTTTCCTGCGCAAAACAGGTGTGCTTTTTTTGCTTAGTTTCCTGCCGCTGATGCTCATGATTTTCTGGCTGATCCGTGTTCGCTTTGCGAACCGGTATAGAACCAGCACAGCGCACCGGGCACGCGAAACCGGTGCAACCTACGCGCGAGGACAATTCATTGCGGCGGCTGGGAATCACCCGCAGCCTGCCGCGCTCTTATGCGAGACGCAGACGTTCCGTGGTTGAACCCTTCAGCTCCCAGGCTGGATCCAAGTGGCCAATGTAAAAAAGCGTAAAAGTAAGTAAGAAACCAAATTAAGCACCCTCATCCACGGTGACAACAGGGCAAATCTCGTGATATAAACCATGGCGTGCCCAAAAAAACCGGGTTGACCCTCTCCCTATTTGTGTTCTTTGTGCTGATTCTTGCGGTGCCGTTGCCGGCGCACGCCTACGGCGATCCAAGCGGCGGGTTTCTGTTTCAAATCCTCACGCCTATTTTGGCTGCCTTATGGGGTGCGTGGATGGTGTTTGCGCACAAGATTCACCGGTGGTTTCACAGGGCGACTGGCAGAGATCTCGCGGCTACTCCTGAGCAGCACGAATTGGAAGCGGCTGACTACACAACATCGCTAGCAGGCGAGGTTGAGCGGGCAGGAGTGCAGGACTAAGTAGTTTCTGTAAGCTCGATGTAAGCTTCCGGCCAGGCGTAACCCTTTTCTGCAATCGGGTCTCCCCACACCTTCGCTACCCGCGCTTTCTGCGCACCCGTGAGACGGAAACGATTCCTCACGTGGCCTGAGACCTTGGCTATGTATCCCCCCAATCTCGGCCGGACGGTTTCGAAACCTCCTAACTGCAGGGCGGCATACACGCGTTGCGCTTCTTCCATGGGGCTCTTCTCCAAATCCTCGTAACGGACGCGTGCCACTGAGTTGGGCCCAGCTTGCCGAATGCCTTCCGAGACGAGTCTTTCGTGGAGGAGATACGCCGCGAGCACGAAGTCTTCTATTTCCTGATCCGTGCAGTGTTCCCAGCCATACATGTCGATCAGCATCCTCCAGAGCTTAAGGTTGGAAGCGAATACCTCGTACGGATTCCGTTCGATGACGACATAACGTGCGGTGGGAAACTTAGTCTGGAGCGTGGGCATGCGATATCCATGGGTCGGCGATTTCAACACCATGGGCTTGGCCTGCTGAATCGTCAGAAGCTTCAGGAAGTAGTCGAAGGTATCGCACCACCGATTCTGATGCTCCGCAGGAAAAGTCTGTAAATCAAGAAGAGCATCCACGTTCCGCATAAGTGAAGGAACCAACAGAGCCTCATAGGCGGATGGCGCGCCGAGAGCGAGCAGAGCAAATTCATCTTCCTGGGGGGATGCCCATGAGTAGCGCAAATTATCCATGGGCCGGGCGACTTCCTGATCGAGCCGCGCGCGCATGCGAGATTCAGAGAGCAGAAAGTGGGCTGGATTCAAGCAGGCGTAGGTGCTGGGAAAGCCAAAACGCTGATCACAACATAGCAATTCATGGAGAAGAGTGGTGCCAGAGCGCCAGAATCCGAGGACGAAAATAGGAGGTAGTGGTACCGTTTTTGCCAGCGCATCCGCGTAGCTTTTCTTCTGCAGCTCATGCAATGCCGATTGAATGGCGCCATTCAGCCAATAAACGGCACGATCACGCGAGGTGAGACGACTGCGGCTTGGGTCAATTTTATGGGCGATTGACTGCCAAGTACCACGCAGAAGGCGCAGCCTGTTTTTTGGCGAGGTTCTGTCCGGCCCGATCACCGCAGGTTGATCGGCTTCCGGTTGACTTCCTGGATTTTGTTGAGCAAAACGTCGCGCATGCGTTTAGCAACTTCAGGCTCGGAATCGGCCAAGTTGTGCAGTTCGCCCGGATCGGTCTTGAAACGAAACAGCAGCTCTTGGCCGGACTCGAGGTATCGCACGAACTTGAAATCTTTGTCGATCACAGCAATTGTGCCCTTGGTGATGGGATCGAAGATTCGATTTCTTTGGAGGTTCATGCTAAAAACGTAGCGCTCCGGCATGCTGTTCCCTTTCATCATGGACTTAAGGGAAGATCCTTCAGCCCAGCCGGGAACAGGGGCTGAAACAAGGTCGAGGACTGTGGGGAGCAGGTCTATCTGCTGCGCAAGTTGCTCAATATGCGCACCCTGTGTCTGACCAGGAAGATGGATAAGCAGTGGGACGCTGATGACTCCGTTATAAAGATCCGGGCCCACATGCGACAGGCGGTCATGGTCAAAGAGTTCTCCGTGATCTGCCGAAACAATCACAATGGAGCGATCAAAACGGCCGGTCTGATGGAGCCAGTCCAAAAACTCGCCTACAGAGTGATCGGCGTAAAGAATCATTTCGTCATACGCATCGCGGAGTTGGTCTACCGGAACTCCGGGCCCCTGTTTGCGTGGCTCGGGAACCATGTATCTGTAGTTCGGCGCTATCGCGGGGACGAAGCGATGCCGATAAGTGGGCGGGGGAAAAAACGGATCGTGAGGCGGATAGATGTGCGCCCACAGAAAAGACGGACGTGGGTCGTGGTTTCGTTCCAGCAGCTTAGTTGCCCGGCTAAATACGTCTTCAGCGGGGAATGGATAGATCCCGGGTTGGAAAAGTCCGTCCAGGTAGGAGCTCAGGGCATTCGGCCCGCGAAGTAGTGAGAGCGTGAAAGTGGCTTGGACGTCGATGCCAATCCAATTGAGGGCGCGAAGGCGAAGACCGTTCAGGTTCCGCGAGGAAGCATAGCGCACCGCGTCGTAGCTCTCCAGAGTTCTATGGTGAAAGGGGGCCGCAAAAAAATTTGAAGATATCATCCCCGTGTAATACCCCTGTTGTTTCAGCGCGGCGGCGAGGGTCTCGCGCTGGTTGCCACCGCGCAAGAAACCGCCGTGTTGAAAGACACGTTCCGTCCACGGGAGTTTTCCAGTTTCGAGGGCCGAAGTTGCAGCGTTGGTGAAGCTGGCGTTTGTGAAAAAATGGTCGAAGGTGAAACTGCTCTGGGCGAACTTTTCAAGATTTGGGGTTGTCGGGCGGCTATAGCCGTAAACGGAAGTATCGTCGGCTCTCAGCGCATCCAGGGTGATGAGGATAATGTCGGGGGAATTCGAAACCGCCGCTGCTTGTGTCGGGCGCTCGTAATCGCGAAAAAGCCGAACGCCATGCGCGTACAGGGCACCCGCGGCCACGGTTGCGATCGCGATGTGGGCCCATGCAATCGGGACTAGACGGGTTCCGCAAAACTCCTGGGTTGCCTGAGAGTCGATCCTGAGGAAGCCAAAAACGCAGACACCAAGGAGTGCGAGACTCATCAGAATATTGGCATTCTGCGTGGGGTTCCAATGAGGCAAGACTTCAAGGTTGAAATCTCGGATTAAGTCGTAGATCAGGTAAACAAGGGGTAGAGAAAGCCATAAAACCCACTGCACCCTGATCCGCAGACGTTTCTCCCGCAGAACGGTTGCCGCGACTTGGCCGAATAGCAGAGCAAGCAACCACCAGGCGCAGGCCATCCCCAGCGTGACCAGCAGGGCGAAACCGGCTTCCAGCGAAATTTCACGAAAAGTTAAATAAAGCCGCAGGGCGTCGATTTGCTGTAAGACTTCGGCTTCCAGGCTTAAGCAAAGCAGTGCCACCACGCTTAACAAGCCGAGCCCTGGCCGCATTGCCATGGGTTTTACCAGTGGCTTGGGGCAGTCGACTGTCAGCACTCCACTTCTCTGGGTTCGATTAGCTGCGGTGGACATTTGCAAGCAGGCATTCCCTCTTTGCGTAACGTTGGCAAATCCAACGGGCCGGGGCGTCTTTATAAGACTGTCGAAAACACTGAATTTTTACGGATGACTAAAGATTGCACGAACCGCGACTCTGACGCTCCGCAAATCCCGACGTCTGCTTTGACGACATCATAACAGCTCATGGTGAGGCGACTGAAAGCGCTTCCTTGGGGGGTACTAGATCAGTTGACCCAGTACCCCTTTGGGACCCCAAGAAATCGCGGCAGCGCCTCGCGTTCTACTCGTACCGCAAACTCTCCACCGGGTCCAGTTGCGCAGCGCGGGCGGCGGGGACGGTGCCGAAGATCACCCCGACGATTGAAGAGACGAAGAGGGCGATGAATCCCGATAGGCCGTTGATAGGGATGCGGTACTCGGTGAGAAAGCGCACGGAGTAAGGGATGGCGTAGCCGATGACGATGCCGGCGAAGCCTCCGATCAGCGAGATGAGGATGGCTTCGGCGAGAAACTGAAAGCGGATCTCGCGATTGGTCGCGCCTACGGCTTTGCGAATGCCGATCTCCCGGATGCGGGAGGTCACCGTTGCCAGCATGATGTTCATGATGCCGATGCCGCTGACCAGCAGCGTGACCATGGAAATCAGCAACAGGACCCAGGTGAGGCCGGTGGCGATGCGGTCTGCCATGGAAAGCAGCGCGGTGAGATTGGCAACGTCATAGACGGACTCGGAGCGGTGCCTTGACTGCAGTACGCGTTTGATCTGGGCGGTCGCCGGAATCACCATCGTGGGATCTTCCATGGAAAAGTAGAGCAGCTTCACGTTGGGAATTTCCATGAAATAGCGGCTCACGGAGAATGGGATCAGCATGGTGTTGTCTACGATCTCCGATTGCCCGAAGGTCTCCACCCGTTCCTTGAAGGTGCCGACAATGGTGAAGGGCAGGCCTGTGAGTTTGATGACCTTGTGATTACTCCGACTTTATTGTGAGCTTGAGAATCTTCCTGGTCGAAAAAGCGTCCGGAGGGAACGACTAAGTTGCGGACCCGCACGTATTCGGGGCCTACGCCAAGAATTGTGACGTCTTTTTCTTTGCCGTTGCCGACTGGAACACGGTCGGAGAGTTGGCTGACCGGCGATGAGGCAACGATGCCCGGAACAACCTGCCGCACAGCCTGGAGGTCGTCGATCGTCAGCGGGTCGGGGTTGGAATTGCTGATGTGAGGAGCGCCGCCGAGATACTCGGCCCAGATTTCGTTGGTGCCGATGGACTGAATCTGGTTGATTACAAATTGGCGTCCGGTCATGCCGATGGTAACGACCAGGATCAGCGATGCCGTGCCGATGACCATGCCGAGGGCTGTGAGGATGAAGCGAATTTTGTTGCCGCAGAACGTGTCGTAGGCAAAATTGATGATTTCGCCAAAAGCCATTTTTGGCCTTAAGCGCTCGGGCATGAGGGCGGCTGCCATGGGATAACTCAATGCTACGGATGACTGGCGAAAGGTGCAAGGCCGCCCCGGAACGGGATTTCGGACGGTGTAAAGAATCGTAATCAACAGGCATGAACTGTTTTGTTGTGGCAGAGTAAATCTTGTCCGCAAACGCAGAGAGGAACCGACGCTGGGGAATGCCACTTCAAACTGAGGTTGAGCTGAACGCATCAAAACACGTAGAAGTGGAAACCAGGCGTGGATCACTGCTGTGGATGGTTGTTGTAGCGCTCGTGCTGCGTCTGCTGGTGATGTCGTTTCTTTATCCCGAGCGCACAGATCCGTATCGCGATCACTGGCGATGCGGCGGCGAGGCGGGGAGAATCGCGCGCTCGATTGTCGAGGAACAAGGATTCAGCAATCCTTTGTTCGGCCAGACAGGGCCGACGGCCTGGCTGGCGCCTGTGTTCCCCTACCTACTGGCGGGAATATTCAAAGTCTTCGGCGTCTACAGTAAGGCTTCCGCCATCGTGGCGCTGGGGCTTGATTGCTTGTTCTCGGCGCTTACGTGCATTCCGGTTTACTTCATTGCGAAAAAGCATTTTGGCGACCGAACGGCGGCGTGGGCGGGGTGGGCCTGGGCTTTCTTTCCTTACGCGATTTTCTTCTCCGCCGATTTTATCTGGGCCACCACTCTTAGCACTTTGTTGGTGAGCCTGATTTTTCTGCTGGCTTTGCATCTGGAACGATCGTCTTCAGTTTGGCATTGGGCAAGCTTTGGCGCGCTCGGTGCACTGGGTGGCCTCACTGATCCGGTGGTGATGTCGGTTGCGCCATTTCTGGGAGCCTGGGCTTGCTATCGTCTTTACAAGAACGGGCGACGCTGGTTAGCTCCAGGGATTTGCGCGGTGCTGGCGGTGGTTCTAGTTACGTCGCCCTGGTTCGTTCGAAACTACCGAACATTTCACAGGGTGATTCCCTTCCGCAGTTGCCTGGGCCTGGAAGTTTACTGTGGCAATAATCAGGATTCGTGGCACTGGGGACCTCCGGGCTATCATCCCTCGGACAACGAAAACGAGTGGCGAGAGTATCAACAACTGGGAGAAATTCGCTACCTTGATAAGAAATTCCACCAGGGACTGCAATTCATCGACACCCATCGTGTTTTGTACGTTCAACAAACGCTAAGGCGAGTGGTTTATCTCTGGACCGGATTCTGGAGTGTTAGTGCGCGCTATTTGCGGGAAGAACCGGCCGATCCGCTCAACACGGTTTTCTGCACCTCGCTGTCCATCCTGACTTTTTTTGGTCTGTACCGGGCCTGGCGGTTCGACAGGAATATCGCGATGCCCTACATCCTGGTCTTCTTGTTTTTCCCCATCGTTTATTATTTGACCCATCCCGAAGATTATTACCGGCGGCCCATTGATCCGCAGTTGGTGGTGCTAGCGGCCTATGCGGCGGTTTCGTTGGTTCGCGAGAGAAGGACACAGGAGTTGGTTGAGGAGGAATTCCTCGAGGAGATTCCGGTGAGAGTCGGCTGAGTCATTCAAAAGCGCTCTCGCACACGGATTTTGCTCCCGAAGTTAGGCTAAGCTATGCAGTGGACCACTGTTCATCGGACGCACGAAAACCTCTTCTTCGGCTCGTCCTCCTGACGGCAATCGCATTTTTCATCCAGGGTTATCATCCTTACGCTGAGGATGCCGAAATCTATCTTCCCGGCGTAGAGAAAATTCTCCATCCCGAATTGTTCCAGGTGGGACGGGAATTTTTCGCCGCGCATGCGAGCATGACGCTTTTCCCGAACCTCATCGCGTTTTCCATACGCGCGACACACTTGCCCATGGAAGTTGGATTGTTTCTGTGGCAGGTGCTGGGGATTTTTCTGCTGCTGCTGGCCTGCTGGGAGTTGGCTAGTCTGTTCTTCCCGAGTCCGAGGGCGCGATGGGGCGCGGTTTGCATGGTTGGCGCGCTGCTGACGCTGCCGGTGGCGGGGACCGCGCTTTACATCATGGACCAGTATTTGAATCCGCGGAATCTGGCGGCGTTCGCGGGCGTGTTCATGCTGGTAAGAACGCTGGAGAAGAAATACCTGCGTGCGCTGTTCTGGCTGGCGTTTGCTGTGTGCATGCATCCCTTGATGTGGGTGTTTCCGTTTTCTTTCTGCATTTTGTTTCTGGTGATGGAGAAGTGGAGAATTCTGAGCGAGGGAGCCGAGGCCCTTTCGGCGGCGGCGTCAGCGCTTATGTGGATGGGCATTGCATTCGCGCCGAATGCGACCTCCGCCTATCACGAGGCGGCGAAGCGGCATGCGTTCCACTACATCCAGAAGTGGGCCTGGTATGAGTTGGTGGGAGCGGTTGCGCCGCTAGTCTTGTTTTGGTGGTTCGCGCGGATCGCTCGAGGGCGGGAGTGGCGCGCGGCTGAGCGGGTGAGCCGCGCTTTCGTTCTATATGGGCTGATCTATCTTCTCGGCGCGCTGGTGGTCGATCTCCCCGCTAGGCTGGAAGCCTTTGCCCGCATTCAGCCGATGCGCAGCCTGCATTCTCTTTACATCGTTATGTTCGTCATGATCGGCGGCCTGCTGGGTGAATATGTTCTGCGCGCTCACTTGTGGCGCTGGCTGGTTCTTTTTGTTTCTTTGGGAGCCGGGATGTTTCTAGCACAACGTTCTCTCTTCGCCGCCAGCGCGCATGTGGAATGGCCGGGGGCGGCTGCAAGAAATCCGTGGGCTCAGGGGTTCGCTTGGATTCGAGATAATACTCCCGTCGACGCGGTGTTCGCGATTGATCCGTATTACATGGATATCGCCGGCGAAGATGAAGTGGGGTTCCGCTGCCTTGCCGAACGAAGCCGCTTGGCCGATGGAGTGAAGGACAACGGGGTGGTGAGCATGTTTCCTCCGCTGGCGGAGGATTGGTGGGAGCAAGTGCAGGACCAAAGTCCGTGGAAGAGTTTCGGCTTGCGAGATTTTTCACGGCTGAAGGAGAAGTATGGCGTGAACTGGATCGTCGTGCAACAGGGACAGGGTGGCGCCTTGGATTGTGCTTACCAAAATGCGGCGGTTCGCGTTTGCCGTTTGCCGTGATACAGACCCCGAAGGCAGCAAAATGCCAGGGTTTTCTCTGACAATCCGCTAAAATAATCTGATGAGAAGGATACCCCGGTGATGGCCGCGGCCCACGCGGTCCCGCGAGCTGGTCGATTGTTCGATTACGAGCATTGGGAAGCTGAGCTTCCCGCTCTGGCCGTGCAATACCGTAACAATCATCCCTGCCCACATATTCTGCTGAAGGATTTCCTCGATCGGCAAACTGCGCTTGCCATGGCCGAGCAGTTTCCCTCGCCGCGCAGCGATGCCTGGACGCAGTACAAGCACGCCAACGAGAACAAGTTGGGAATGCCGAAGCGCGAACTGTTTCCCGCTACCATCGGAGCGGTTGTTGATGAACTCAACTCGCCCGAATTTGTGGCTTGGGTTTCCGGGTTGACGGGGATTCCGAATCTCGTAGCCGATCCGATGTTGGAAGGCGGCGGCCTGCATCAATCTGGACGGGGCGGTTATCTGAATGTGCATACGGATTTTTCCATGCACCACTTTCATTCGCAGTGGCACCGGCGCGTGAACCTGATTCTGTATCTGAATCCGGTATGGCACGAGGAGTGGGGCGGATTGCTTGAGCTGTGGGAAAAGAAGATGGCGCGCTGTGGCGCGAAATATCCGCCGCTGCTTAACCATGCTTTGATTTTTACGACGGACGAGCGCTCGTTGCACGGATTTCCCGATCCGCTGACTTGCCCGGAAGGCGAGTCGCGGAAGAGTCTGGCTCTGTATTACTACACGGTGGAGCAAGGCGATAAGCCGGTCGTGCATTCGACCGATTATTTTGCGCGGCCGCAGGATGGCTGGAAGAAAGCGGCGATGATCTGGCTGGACAAGAAGGCGGTGGATCTTTATTCGCGGGCCAAGGCGCGATTTGGATTTTCGGATGCGCTGGCCAGCAGGATTTTGGGATTCTTGTCGCGCAAGAAGTAGAAGGTTATAAGGGTTTTTGAGGGCGGACTTCGGACGGCGGAAAGCGGACCTCAGGCGCTAAAGCGCGGTCAATTTTAGGGAATTGTTGCGGCACGACTGAAGTCGTGGCCTGATACGAATCTTCCGGCAGCTGACTGTCGTGCCCTGATACGAATCTTTGGGCACGACTGACGTTGTGCCATGATACGAACCTTCCGAGAGCCATTCCAACAAAGTTTTAGGGCCGGGTCTTCGCGATTTCGGGAAGGACTTCCTGTTCTTTCTCTTTTTTCGGCGGGCCGCCCAAATGATATTCGGTTAGACCTTCGCGGAGGAAGGTGAAGGCGTCTTCCGGGGTGTCGACGAACTTGAAGAGGTTGAGGTCGTTGGGAGCGACGGTTCCGGCATCGACGAAAGCCTGAAAATTCATGATGCGATGCCAGTATTCGCTGCCGTAGATTACGACGAGAATTTTTTTCGCGAGCTTGTCGGTTTGCGCGAGTGTGAGAATTTCGAAGAGCTCGTCGATGGTGCCGAAGCCGCCGGGAAAAATTACCAGCGCTTTGGCCAGGTAGGCGAACCAGAACTTGCGCATGAAAAAATAGTGAAATTCGAAATTCAGCGCGGGTGTGATGTAGGAATTCGGATTCTGCTCGAAGGGTAAATTGATATTGAGGCCGATGCTCTTGCCTCCGGCTTCGTATGCGCCGAGGTTGGCGGCTTCCATGATGCCGGGACCTCCGCCGGTGGTGACGACGAAGCGGCGGCGGCGTGCGGGGATCTGGATGGACCACTCGGTGAGAAGGAATGCCAGGCGGCGCGCGTCTTCGTAATAGCGGGCCATGTCGACGGCGGTGCGGGCACGCTGGAGGTGCTCTGCCTGTGCTTCGGCGTTGGCCTTCTCGAGCGCGGTGAGATGTTTTTTGGCGGCGTCTCCGCCTTGAAAGCGGGCGGAGCCGAAGAAGACGACGGTGTCCTGAATCTGCTCGCGGCGAAAGCGGGCCAGCGGTTCCTGATACTCCGCCAGGATGCGAAGAACGCGACCGTCGGGACTGTTGATGAACGACTGGTTTTCGTAGGCGAGGGGAGCGGGTTTGAGCTTTTCGGGCATGGCTGGAATTTGTTAGGGCGAATATTTTGAGGCTATCACAGCGGATAGTAGGGAGCGAGGTTACCTGAGGGGCAAAGCCTCATACGCTCAAGGTCGGCCTGGAAAGCTTGTAAGATAGTGTCGCTGTAAAAACTATTTCGCTGGGGGCTGGCTATGTTGCGTACACTGCGAACCCTGCTTGCGTTGACGTGCTCAGCGGTGCCTGCGATTTTATGGGCGCAAGTTGGCGCTCAAGATTTGGCACCCTACAAAAACCCCCAATTGCCGGTTGAGCAGAGAGTGTCAGACATGCTCTCTCGCATGACGCTCGAAGAGAAGGTATCCATGCTGAGCGGCTCGGGCTGGATGGAGAGTACGGGCGTGCCGCGTCTGGGAATACCCGCGATCAAAATGGCTGACGGTCCGATGGGAATTCGGCTTTGGACTGGGCCCTCGGCAGAAACCAGCGCGGAAGGCGCGGTTAGAACATTCAGCAGCACAGCTTTTCCTTCCGGTATCGACGTCGCTGCATCGTGGGACACTTCGCTTGCCCGCAAGGAGGGTCGCGTCATCGGCGAAGAAGTTGCCGACGTGGGCAGGGACATGATTCTGGGCCCGACTGTGAACATTCAAAGAACCCCGCTTTGGGGCCGCAACTTCGAGAGTTACGGTGAAGATCCATACTTGAGTGGAAAGATTGCAGCCGCTTACATCCAGGGAGTTCAGAGCGAAGGAGTCATCCCATCGGTAAAACATTTCGTGGCGAACAACGAGGAGTTCGAACGTCATCGCATTGATGTCGACTTGAGTGAGCGAGCGCTGCACGAGATCTATTACCCAGCGTTCGAGGCCGCCATTAAAGAGGGGCATGCATGGGCGGTGATGTCCTCCTACAACAAGGTGAACGGAGTGCATGCGGCCGAAAGTCCTCTGCTGAGGCAGGAGCTTTATCAGGAGCTCGGCTTCAAAGGTTTTGTAGTCTCGGATTGGGGAAGCACGTACAGCACGGCCGCGACTGTAAACGCGGGGATGGATCTCGAAATGCCCGGCGGGCCGCCGATGCAGCGCTGGCTTGCGCGAGCAAATTCGAAAGATGCTGGAAACGATGGCGGCTATCTGGTTCCGGAAAAGGTCTTGCCGCTGGTTAAAGACGGAACTATCCCCGAGGCAAATGTGGATAACAATGTCAGTCGAATTCTTGCCGTGATCTTCGAGTCCGGCATCTTCGATCACCCGCACGCGGGCGGCGTGGCCATCGACACTGCTGCTCAGCGTGCGCTGGCTCGGAAGGCTGCGGACGAGGGTATGGTCTTGTTGAAGAACGAGAACCATGTACTCCCTCTGGCGTTGAATGAGATCCACTCGGTTGCCGTGATCGGGCCGAATGCCGCGGTTGCGCGGGTCGGCGGCGGCGGAAGCGGGCTGGTCTACAACAAAGATGTTGTCTCTCCTCTCGCCGGAATTACAAACCGTGCTGGCGACGCGAAAGTTCGGTATGCGTTGGGCGTAGCACTGCCGGGAGAGCAGACGCCCGGCACGGCCGCGAGTCCTCAAGAGTTGCTGCGTGAAGCTGTGGCGGCAGCGAAGGAATCCGACGTCGCACTGATTTTTGTCGGATATTCCTGGAAGCTTGAGACTGAGGGGAAAGACAGGCCCAGTATGGACCTTCCGGAAGGACAGGATGAACTGATCCGGGCTATTGCTGAGGTCAATAAGAAAACGATCGTAGTTCTCAACTCCGGAGCTTCGATCACACTCACCAAGTGGATCGACCAGGTCCCGGGTGTGATCGATGCCTGGTACGGTGGGGAAGAAGGCGGGAATGCGATTGCCGATTTATTGTTCGGCGATATCAACCCATCCGGCAAACTTCCTTTCACATTCCTTCGTAAAATTGAGGATTCGCCGAGTTACGGAAATTATCCGGGCGAAAATCTAAAGGTGAAGTATGCCGAAGGAATTTATGTCGGCTATCGATATTTCGACAAACATACTGAAACGACTCCGTTGTTTCCCTTCGGGTTTGGGCTTTCTTATACGACGTTCGCATACAGCAAGCTGCACGTGCCAAAGACGATGAGCGGCGATGCGAGAGCAATTGTGAGCGCCGTAGTCCGGAACACCGGCGCTCGCAAGGGCGCCGAGGTGGTGCAAATGTATGTTGCCGATCCGAGCGCAATGGTCGACAGGCCGGTTCGCGAGTTGAAGGGTTTTGAGCGTGTTGAGCTTGCCCCGGGCGAGAGTAAGACGGTCACTTTTCAGATCGACCGCCGCGCCCTTTCGTTCTACAACACGGAAACACACGGCTGGATCGCGCAACCTGGCCGCTTTGAAGTCTTCGTTGGCTCTTCTTCGAGAGCCCTCCCGCTCCACGGCACTTTCAACCTAAAGAATTAAATTAACAGGCGAATCGGTTCGACAATCCTGTCGTGCGAGATGATTTGCCGGCCACTAATTCGGCTGACCCTTGATTTCGGCCGATGATTGGTGTCGTTGGTATCAATTTCGCAGGACCCGCGCGGGATCGGTGCGGCTTGCCCGTAAGGCAGGCAATAGACAGGCGAAGGTGGCGGTGATGGTCATCACTGCGAAGGCCAGTCCGAATACTGCGGGATCGTACGGGCTCACGTTATAGAGAAGCTGCCCGAGTAGTCTGGTCATGAGCAGGGCCATTCCCGTGCCGAAGAGGAGACCTGCTGCGGTTAATCGCAGGCCACGCGAAATGACTAGCTGGAACAGGTTGGCCGCGCCAGCTCCAAGTGCGATGCGCAATGCAAGTTCGCGCGTGCTCTGCGCGACTGCATAGGACATCACCCCGTAGAGGCCAACGCCAGCCAGAAGAAGCGCCAAGCCTCCTAAAATCGAAACCAGCGTGACAGCTATGATTTGCGACGACGTCGACCGGTTGACTTGTTCCTGAAGTGTGATCATCCCGTAAAGCGCGAGGTTTGCGTCCAAGGCATGAACTTCTTCGACCACTGCCGCCAAAATGCTGTGCAGCGGTTGGGTCGTGCGGATGAACAACTCCGGCTCGCGCACGAAATCCTGCCGCAGCGGCACATAGAAGAACGGCTTTGGAACCTCGCGTATGCTCTCATACTTCGAATCGGCGGCTACGCCGACCACCCTCGCCCAGCCAGCCTTTACCTGAAGTCGGCGACCGATCGGATCCTGGCCGCGCCAGTACCGCTCCACCATGGTTCGATTCACGATGGCGACCAGCGGCGCGTTCTCGTCGTCGCTGCGCATGAATTCACGGCCGGAGAAAAGAGGAATCCCCAAAGTTGCGAAATAATCCGGACTGACCTGGTTGTATTCCACCTCGGGCTGCTCGTTAATAGAAGGCTGGTAATCGTCGACGGCGATCGGCGTCGAAGAGTACATGATGTAGCCCAACGGAGTGACGTTGGCGAAAGCGACAGACTCCACACCGGGAAGCGCACGGAGCCGGTCGATCAGTTCGTCCTGAAAAGTCTTCGCTCGCGGCACATCGTATCCAGCTGCTAGTAGTGAAACCCCTGTAGTCACCACGCTGGTCGTAGCGAAGCCGGGGTTTGTACCTCGAATCTTTTCCAGGCTCTCGAGCAACAAAGCTGCCCCTACCAGCAGAATGAAGCTGAGGCTAACCTGGAAGACAACGAGGCCGGAGCGCATCCAGGCTCTTCCCCGGGAGCCGACCACACCGGAGGAGTCGGCCTTCAAAGGCTCAACCAGGTCGAGTTGACTGATTTGAAAAACGGGAACCGTCCCCACAATCAGCGTCACCAGCAAGCAGATGCCGACGCCAATGGCCATCACGCGTCCATCGATTGTTCCCGGCAAGTACATTGCATCTCCACCTGGCAACAACATCACTAGCAGGTGCCGGCACCGATACGCCATCAAAAATCCTCCAGCGGTTCCCAGCGCCGAGAGGATGAGGCCTTCGGTGAGGAGTTGCTTCAGCAGACGGCCGCGGCTGGCCCCAATTGCCAGGCGCACGCTCATTTCGTGGCGTCGAACAAACGACCGAACCAGCAGCAAATTGCCCACGTTGGCGCAGGCGATAAGCAGGACAAACGCGACCACGCCAACCACAACCTCGAGGGTCGGAAGCAGTTCGCCGGCATGATTGAAGGGAGTTTGCCACAGCGGCCACAGCCCAATGCTGCGACCACGGTTGGTCGTCGGATAGTCGTTCTCCAATCTTGCCGCGATGGCTGAGATTTGCTGTTGCGCTTGTGCCTCGCTGACGCCGGGTTTTAGGCGAACATAGGATTCGATCCATCGTGCACCGCGGTCCTCAAGCTTGTAGCCTCCGCCGCCAAAGGTTTCCTGCATCGATACGGGCACCCAGAACTGTATCGCCCTGCCCACAAATGTCCCATAAAACCCTTCCGGAGCCACTCCAATAATCGTGTGCGGGACATTTTTTAAGCGTAGTGCCTTCCCAATGATCTCCTCATCGCCTTTGAAGCGATCGCGCCACATTCGATTGCTGATGACCACGACGGCGCGAGAATTGCGCCCTACATCGTCGGCCGGGTCAAAGCCACGCCCAAGAATCGGATAAACACCGATGGCGTCGAAATAGTTGGCTGAGACAATGCTACCGGTAATGACTTCGGCGTGGTCTCCATTGTTCAGCGTGCTTCCGGTAACCTTACTGACGAAAGAGTCCTCGCACAGCGAGCAGTTGCGGCGCAGGTCGATAAAATCCGGCCAGGAAAGCAGGTCCGGGGTACTCTCTCCCTTTACCGTTGCGGCAACTGCGAATAGCCGCTCCTGATGTGCTACCGCGGGGTAAGGACGGAATAGGATTCCTTCCAGCCAGCTGAAGACGGCAGCATTTGCGCCGATGCCGAGAGTAAGACACAAAATCGCCAGTGCGGAAAAGCCTTTGTTCCGACGCAGCTGACGAAGGCCGTAATGCAGATCCTGAAAAAGATCCTGCAAGAAATTTCCGCCTCGGGCGTCGCGGCACTGCTGTTCGATCTGCGCGACCTCGCCCAGGGCGCGCATGGCGGAGCGGCGTGCCTCTTCCGAGGACATTCCTTTCGCAATGTTCTCGGCGATTTGCCGCGCGAGATGTTCGCGAAGCTCCTCTTGCATCTCCTGCTCAACCTGTACTGGGTGGAAAAAGGATCGCAAACGCGGCGGCAAGGCATAGAGCCATTGTTCGATGTTCATAACTCAGGCCTCGCTAATCAAGCCTCGTTGAGGCGCACGATGCCGGTGATAGCCGCCGAGACGCGGTTCCAGTTGGCGGTTTCTTTTTCAAGTTGTTTTCGTCCCAACCGGGTGAGCGAATAAAATTTGGCCCGGCGGTTGTTTTCACTCGCTTTCCACTGGGCCCGAATCCATCCCCGGTGTTCGAGTTTGTGCAGTGAGGGATAGAGGGAACCGTCGCTGACCGCGAGAACATCGCGGGAAATCTGTTTCAGTCGCTGGCTAATCGCCCACCCGTTCAGCTCCTGCAGTTCCAGTATTTTAAGGATGAGCATGTCCAGCGTCCCCTGGACCAGATCGGCGGGCTTAGTCACGGAATCTCCCCTCGGTTACCGAGTTAGACTACCGTAGCTCCCCTCGGTTAGCAAGGGATCGCCCAGGGATCAAGGCTTACAGCAACCCCAGGTGGTCGGGATATTTGGCCTGTAAAGAGCTCACCAGAAGTTCAAATTGAGCATGCCGGCGCAAACCTTTCAGGCATGGGTCTTTCAAAAAAAGCGGCCAGCAGGCGAAACCGGTATCGACGCTGCGTTCAAGCCACGCAAACGCCTCAGGCTGATTGAGCAAGGAGAGAGTGCAGGCAATCTGATAGTACGAGTGGTGGGCGTGACCGAAAGATTTCGGGTTCATACAGGCCCGGCTAATGCAGCGCAGCGCCTCCTCGGATTCGCCCAACGAAGCATGCATCACACCTTGAAGAGCGATGATCATTGGTTCTTCCTGCGCCAGGCTTCCGGCTTCACCGAGCAAGCGCTCAGCTTGTTCCCATTCGCCGGTCAAGATCGCGAGGTCCAGCGCAAAATAGATGACATACTTATTCGAGGGATCATCGGCACGCCACTTTGCAATCTCATCGAGTGCAAGTTCGTATTCTCCACTCCACAGATAGACTTGGGCAATACTATGGCTGATCGTTTTTTTCGGATCAAAAGGCCTACCCCTCTCAAACATCGCCCGCGAGTGATCGAGCAGACCGATATGCGCCAGAATCGTCCCGAGGCGGCTGTAAGCGTGAGGGAGATTCTTTTGAAGAGTGAGCGCATGCTTCAATTCGGAAATCGCCTCGATATGTTGGAAATTCTTCGAGGGTCCCCAGAGGAGAAACGCCTTAGCCACGTGTCCTTCAGGCAGAGCCGCGTCCAATTCCAAGGCGCGTTGGCAGTGAAATTCGGCCTTCTCCAGCCAGCTCCGGCTGGGATCGATCTCGAAGTGGAGCTTTGTACAGACAAAGGAAAGAATCGCGTGGGCGAGCGCGAACAGAGGATCGCGAGTAAGTGCATTCATCAGGTGACGCGCAGCTTCCTCCAGTATCCCCCGGTCTCCCGTGTAACTGCGCCGGTAACCCTGAATGAACTCCCCATACGCCAGCGCATCCCGGCTGAAGCGGGCGCGACTCTGGGGAGCTGTGTTGCGAAGCGGACGTTTCAGTGCTCTGGCGGTATGTCTCGCAATGTCGTCAACGTGCTCGAATGGGCGGTTGAGGTCTAGAACAAATTTTCTGATGAAGCAACGGCTCTGCAAATGCGAATCGAACAGTTCTACGGATAAATGTGATTCCGCCCCGGAACTCTTAATCGCACCATGCACCACAAATCGGACTCCCAATCGGGAAGCGATTTCCGATGCATTCGCATTGGAAGGTATGTTTAAGATGGCAGATGTTGGCAGGACATCAACTCCTTCGAGATTTGCCAGCCGTGAAACCAGGGAGTCGGCAAAGGCCAAGCTCAAGCCGCCGTCATCTTCGACGTTCCCGAAAAAACGGAGCGGGAGCACGGCGAGCGAGGAGCGGTCCACCGGCCACGCCCCGTCTTCTCGAAATGGCTTTCTGGCGTCCGCGCTTTCGGAAGGATCGGAACTGCCATAGAGCGGACTAACGATCCGAATGGGTCCGACGAACCGATAGCCTTTGCCTACGACCGTTTCCAGGAATCGTTGTTTAGCGGAGTTGTCCCCCAGAGCCCTGCGAATTTTACGAACGATGTTGTTGATGTTCCGTTCGGCATCAATGAAGAGATCGGTGTGCCACAGCTTGGTCTGTATTTCCTCGCGGGAAACTAATTGTTCCCTTCGTCGGGCCAAAAAAATGAGGAGCTCCATGGGTTTCTTTTCGAGCTTTATTCTCCGGCCATCGCGGCGCAGTTCGTAGCGACCCAGGTCAAGCTCGATATCGTTACTCTTCGGGTGGCTCCTGGAAAGCTGTTTCATAGATAAGCCCATTATCCCCAGTCGGCTACGACGATACACGAAAAATATCTAAAAGTGACTTTGACCTTATTGAAACGGGGGCCGAAACAGGCGATAGTGTCGTTCGACAAGTTGTGACGACGATCTCAGGAGAAAAGGAATGAAACGAAATTTGTCTCTGATTCTCGCGACGTGCGCAGTAATGTTGTTGGTGAGCCAGTCCAATCTCACCGGCGCAATGGCGGCTGGCGCCGAGAAACACGCATTTACACCCGACACAGTTCAATACGGCCCTGCACCATCTTTTGTGGCGCCTGGGGCGCAACTGGCTGTGCTAGAGGGCAATCCCATGGCTAGCAGCGGGGACTACACGATCCGCCTGAAGCTGCCTGACGGATATCGGATCGCGCCGCATTGGCACCCCAAGCGGGAAAACGTAACCGTCATTTCCGGGACGCTCAAGTTTGGCATGGGCGATCGCTTTGATGAGAGCAGCATGACGAGTTTTCCAGCGGGCAGCTTCGCCTATCTCGATCCCGACATGCACCACTACGTAATGGCTAGTGGCGACGTGGTAGTCCAGGTCCATGGGATGGCGCCGGTGCAGTTCAACTACATCAGTCCCGAGGACGATCCCAGCCGGAAGAGATAAGTCGAGATTGGTAGCGCATCTACCGGTAAAGCCTTGAGATAGCGCTTATGGGCAAAGGCTAATCGCCCACGTGCGTTTATCGCGGTGCTTAAACGCCCCTCATCGACACGCAGATTATCGATTTCTAGTGGCGGTCGTGGTAGTGGAGGGCTTCCCAGAAGCCGATCCAGATATCGAGTAGCCCCAGTCCACTGCAGAATCCGCGGAAAAAGCCGGTGGTGATTATGGTGCGCACGACGGGGAATCGGAGCAGAAGATAGTTGTCGGTCCATTCGGGCGTCCAGGGCAGGATTACCAGAAGCACTCCGGCTACCGCACTGATGAGAACAAAGAGAAAAACTGAGGTGCGGTGCAGCCACATTTGCAGAGGCGTGGACTGAGGATCGAGACCTGAAGAAGGGGAATCGAGCAATGCCGTGCTGGCATTAGCTTCTGCAGGGACGGTCTGCGAGGAAGGCGAATTTGTGTTTTCTAGGGGCAATTTCGGTTCGGTGGTCAACGTAGACTCCGCAGCCGCTGGGATAGGATTGCGCGGGGAAATGCCTGACTGGAATCAGAGAAACGGTAAGGGACAAAGCCCATCCAACTATTTTACGACCTCAGGGGCTTGATGCGCTCGGCAACGTCGCGATAATCGATATTGCGCCCGTAGACTTCAAGAAAGTGCTTAAGCGCGGCGGGTTTGTCACCAGCGGCTTCGTAAGCGGAGGCGAGTTCGTAATGCAGGGCGGTCGCGGTTTCGCCGTCGATGGGGGATTCCAGAGCCTTGTGGTACCAGCGGATGGCGGCTTCAGGCACGCCTTTATCGAGGAAGCATTGCGCCAGCCAAGTGTAAGTTTGCATTAACTGCGGGAACGGGTGACCATGTTCGACGGCCTGGCAGGTCTTTTGCAGCTCCCCAATGGCTTCGTCGAGGAGTCCCATTTCGCGGAAGGCGATGCCGAGATTGTAATGGGTTTCCGGATCCTCATCGGTGCTGGCGGCGCCGGATTCAAGATCCTGTTTTAGCTCGCCGAACATCTCTGCGAGATCGATGCCGGCCTCCGGCGCGAAGGGGGATGACTTTGTGATTGCTGGCGTGCTGGGAATGAGCGATGC
>Ga0208935_1000023_pt1 | contig 25044 bp, 20 predicted proteins | sample June2015DPH_6_20_FD_184693 | JGI IMG/M metagenome (GOLD analysis project Ga0208935, IMG submission 184693) | Peatland microbial communities from SPRUCE experiment site at the Marcell Experimental Forest, Minnesota, USA - June2015DPH_6_10... | ecosystem: Environmental > Terrestrial > Soil >... | reverse complement strand
GATGACGGACTAACCGTCATTCAGAACTGTGGAGATTCTACAGGAAGATAATTGAGGGAGCGCGCTTAATCGCCATCGCCCACGGCGACTGGCTTGGCGTTCAGGCGGCGCAGCAGCGGGCTGTTCTGCGACAAGAATTCAATATGCCCGCACTTGGGGCACTCGAGTACGACGTTTCCGCCCGCGCTGCCATAAGGCAAAAACGTAAACTTGGTAAATACGTAACTATCAAGTTCGTTCTGGCAACGGAGGCACTGCACCCCGCCGGTGCTGCCGACAGGCTTTTTCTGAACTGGAGCAGATCCGGGCCGGCTGATTTTTTCTACACTCATACCAGTTTTCCTTCCAACGACTCTACCGCAGCATAGCCCAGCCTCGCCATAATATTACCTGCGTATTGTTGCACAAGTTGACACTGCTCGTCGGTAAATGCTTCGCGCCAGCCTCCGGCCGATCCGCTGCGAATAAACTTCCCTTTCGTCGAGGCCCGCTGTGGATCGGCCTCTTCCTTTTGACGCATTTTATCCATGGAGTTGTTGGCGACCGCTTCGCAAATTCTAGCCGCCTGCACCGGAACCCCGAGGAATTCCGCGATGCGGGAAAGTTCCTGCACGGAATTACGCTTCAACTCCTCGAAACAAACCAGCAGGATTTCCGAGCGCCCCTGATCAACCGCTTCCATCCAGGAGGTTGCGTGATTGGTCCACGAACCGAAGGGGTTGACTTCGCCGCGCAGGAATCGCAACAGGTAAACGTTGAAGTCATCGCCGGCAAGTCCCAGGGCCTTCTGGTAGGCGAACTCGGAAAGTGCGACGTCGCGCGGATCGCGCGCCAGGTAAATCGCTTTTCTGTACTCTGGACGGAACGGCTCATGCGTTTTAATCAGACGCCCGCCCGCAGGCAGCACGCGCGCGCCACTTCCATGGCGGCCAACATCAGGAAGCATCTCATTTGTCTTGGAGAATCCGGACGCCTCTCCCGATAAAATTTCCAACAACATGAAGCGCAGCCATGTGCTTCCCGAGCGCGGATACGAGCCAACAAAAGCATCCGATGGCTGGAAATTGCGATGGCGCACCCAAACAAGAGGAGCGCGAGCCGCAGTTTTTGAAAGGCTAAAGCGAAACTTGCGAAGTATCGGCATGAAATCCCTTTGAATTGAACTTAACCGCGGGGAGAAGCCTCAGGCATTGCTGCGGATTCTTTGACCTGCAACTCGCCAGCCCGGGCAGGCTTTGCCCTCGCCGAGCGATAGCGACGTAAAAGCGAAATCGGCGCATAACAGTAGACCAGAGACGTAAAGTGATCGAAGGCGCGGAGCAGTCGAAACGTCAGTTCGTCTTGAGCACGCTCTGTCACGCTTGGCTCGGCGTGCGTTCCATCCGGCAGTTTTGGATAGAGCGGCCACGCGCCGTTATGCTCGCGCTGCCAATAGGCGATGTAGCGATCGATTTTTTCCTTGAAGGCGTCCAGAAGAATTTCGTCGCGGATTTTTCTGTTCTTTCGGCCAATCGAATTACTTTTCACGCCCGCGTGGTGATCGGCCTCGTAAATTGCCGAGCGGTCTCCACCTTCGGGCGACGCCATCTGCGGATCGAACGGAATCTGAAGAAAATCGCAAATCCCCGACAAAACCGCAGCCGGGTCCTTAACCATTTCTTCGTACTGAATCTCGTGCAGCGCCACGCCCTGCCGGAGGAGCGCTTCACACTCGCGTTTCAGTCGCCGGGTGCCGATCAGCGCGCGATGCGTGATGCCGCGCTTGGCAAAAAACGAAGAGCCTGTTTCCGCCGCGCGGAGAATGCTCCGGCAGATATCGACAGGATCGCGCCAAATCACAACGACGCGAGCGTTGGGAAACTTCCGCGACAGCCATTGCAGTGAGTCGTAATAGTTCGGAGATTTTTCGCCATAGATAACGCTGGCGCCGGCGCCATTCGCGTACTGCTTCCAGACAATTTCTGCGGCACTCTGCAGATCGGGAAGGCGAGGCGGAATCTGCTGGCGATCGATGCGATGACGGCTGAGCGCCGAATTCCAAAACTCCCAGCGCTCCTGCCAGTCGGCTTTGCTGCCGGAACTGCGAAACAATCCGGGCAGCAAAGGGAGATCGGCCTCATACATGAGGGCGATCTCCGGATGCTTATTCAACAACGTGTACAGCAGCGAAGTGCCGGAACGCCACAATCCGACGACGAACAGGGGGCCCGGCGATTTTTCTCTCACCATAGACGAGGTTTCCACTTCTGTCTGCGAATCCCCGCCCGTTAGTCTCCGTCCACCGTCGCCAGTTCGTGCTTCTCGCTCGTTACTTGCGACTTAATCCAGGGATAAGTAATGCTCAACCCCTGCTCCAGGCTGATCGACGGCTCCCAGCCGAGTACCTTGCGCAGGCGAGTATTGTCGCTGTTGCGGCCACGAACGCCCTGCGGCCCGCTCAGATTATGCCGCTTATTGATTTTCTTGCCGGCGATGCGAGCAACGATATCCACCAGCCCGTTAATCGTCACCAACTCGTCGGTCCCCAGGTTCAGAGCGTCACGATGATTCGATGCCATCAGGCGGATCAAGCCTTCTACGCAATCGTCCACATACATGAACGAACGCGTCTGCTCACCGTCGCCCCAAACTTCGATCTCGTCGTTCTTCTTCGCCAAAGCCACTTTGCGGCTGATCGCGGCCGGAGCTTTCTCCTTACCGCCTTCATACGTTCCCAGAGGACCGTACACATTGTGGAAGCGAACGATGCGCGTCTCGAAGCCGTAATCTTTGTAGTAGTACCGGCAGAGTTCCTCGGCAAACAGCTTCTCCCAGCCGTAACCCGGCTCGGGATCGGCGGGATAGGCGTCTTCTTCCGTCAAAGGCTTCACATCGGGATCCTTCTGCTTGGCCTGGTTATACACGCAAGCTGAGGAGGAAAACAGGAAGCGCTTCACGCCATTCTGGCGGCTGGCTTCGAGCATTTGAGCATTGATGAGGATGTTGTTGCGGCTGATGTCGGCGTGATTCGCCGTGATGTAGCCGATTCCGCCCATGTCGGCAGCGAGGTTGTACACTTCGTCGATGCCGCCGCGGGTAGCAAGCAGACATTCTTCGATCTTGCGCAGATCGTGAATTTCCATCTCGTCGGCCGCGCTGTTTTCGTACTCAGGCATCTTGATGTCCGCGCCGCGCACCCAGTGACCCTCTCTCTTCAGTCTCTTGACCAAATGATGGCCGATAAATCCCCCCGCACCTGTTACCAATATCCGTTTTTGCGTGCTCATATTGTCTGCTCGTCTCCTGAAGATGAATTGAAAGTTTTCTACAACGATTCTTGTGAATTAACCCGGGGAATTCAAGGATCAGCTAGATTTTTTCCTGTCCAAAAATTCGCGGAGCGAAATGCTCCAGACAAACCGCCCAAACAAATTTCGAACCATTCACGATATAGCGCGACCACAACCGGCGTGGTTCGGCGCACAACCGATATAACCATTCCAAACCGTTTTCCCGCATCCATCGCGGCGCCTGCGAGAGGCGTCCTGTGTTCAAATCGAAAGCCGCGCCCACACCGAGCATCACTGGAACACGCAGCGTTTCCCGGTGGGCATACATCCACTGTTCCTGCTTCGGCGTGCTCAGGCCGACCCAGAGAACATCCGGAGCCGCCGCCTCCACAATGCGCTGAACTTCCCGCTCTTCCTTTTCGGTCAGAGGACGGAACGGCGGACAATAGGTTCCGGCGACTTGAATGCCGTAACGTTCCTGCTCAACGCGAGCGAGATGATCCGCCACGCCGGGAGCGCCGCCGTAAAAGAAATGCCGGTACTTAGGACCGGTCTCGCGGCAGAACGCTTCCATCAACTCCGGCCCGTAAACACGGCGCTTCATCTGATGATGTCCCTGCCATCGACCAAGCCACACCAGTGGCATGCCATCGGCGACAACTAGATCCGCGCAATCGAGCACGTGCCGAAATTGTTCTTTCTCACGCGCTTCCGAAACCCCGTGCATTCCCGTCACCGCAACATAGCGTGCCGGCCCATGTTCGCGGATCCACGATTCCAGGATTTGGATCGCATCCGGAATCTGAACTCCATCCACACGCACACCCAGCACGCGATAGCTGGGAATCTCGGTGGTTCGGTCGAGTACCGCTTCGGTCTGCACTGGCTCTCTCCTGGTTCTGAGAAATGGTTTGGGAAGGGCGTGGCTCTAGCCGCGCCGCTCAAGCCCAATCGGTATCCGGGCTTCAGCCCCTGAGGGAGGATCTACTTCAGTTCGAACTCGGCTTCTCGATGATGAAGTTCTCCAGCACCAGCGCATCCATCTCGCTCTTTTCGAACGTGTTGTAAGCGTTGGCCGGTGTGTTCACGATGGGCTCGCCCTTCAAGTTGAAGGACGTATTCATCACCACCGGAACGCCCGTAGCATGGCCAAACTTCTCGATCATTTTGTAGTAGCGCGGGCTCTGCTCCTTGAATACTGTCTGCAAACGCCCTGTGCCATCGACGTGAGTGATGGCGGGAAGAATCGTTTTCGCCTCTTCCTTCACCGGCACAACATAGAGCATGTAGCGCGCCGGCGACATGTTCACCGCGTTCGGCAGATCAAAATATTTCTCGGCACTTTCCGCAAGCACCGAGGGAGCAAACGGACGATAAGGCTCGCGGAACTTGATCTTCGTGTTCACGATGTCCTTCATGTCCGGATTGCGCGGATCCGCCAGAATTGACCGGCTACCCAAAGCGCGCGGCCCCCACTCGAAACGCCCCTGCGCCCAACCGATGACTTTCGCGCTGGTCAAGTTATTGACCACCGCATCGAGCAGTTTGTCTTCATCGTCGTAGCGCGTGTGTGGGATGTTGTTCTGCTTGAGAAAATCTCCGATCTCCGCATCCCGGTTTTCGCGGCCCCAGTACGCGTGATCCATCTGGAAATTACGCGGCTTGCCAAGCAGCGTGTTGTAGGCCCACAGCGCCGCTCCCAGCGCACCACCGCCGTCGCCGGCCGCAGGCTGCACGTACATGTTCTCGAAGCCGGACTCTTTCAGAATTCGAGTGTTGGCCACGCTGTTCAGCGCAACGCCGCCCGCCATGCATAAATTTTTCATGCCGGTCGTCTTGCGGAGATTGGTCGCCATGCCGACCAGAATGTCTTCTGTCACCTTCTGAATGCTGGCGGCGATATCGGCGTAGTGCTTGTTCAGCTTCGAGAGTTCTTTGAAGTTCCCCGGCGGAGTTCCGAAGTATTTCGGAAATCCGGTTTCCTCGGTGAAGAACAGCATCTTCTCCGGACGTGGCGCGCCGAACAATGCGGCGAACTTACTGTTGTAAGTTTTTTCCGTGGAATGATGGAAGCTGAAGTAATCCATGTTCAGCGAGAAAGAACCGTCGCTGTTCAACTGAACCAGCTTCCAGACTTTGTCGACGTAGATGGGATCGCCGTACGGGGCCATGCCCATGACTTTGTACTCGCCCTCGTTCACTTCGAATCCGAGGAACGCGGTGAAAGCGCTGTACAGTAAGCCCAGCGAGTGCGGGAATTCGATCTGCTTGTTGATCTTCAGATCATTTCCCTTGCCGATGCCCCAAGTAGCAGTGACCCATTCGCCCACGCCGTCAACGGTCAGCACGGCCGACTCTTCAAACGGCGAGCACAAATAAGCGCTGGCCGCGTGCGACAAGTGATGCTCACTGAACAGAACCTTGTCCTTACTGATGCCTAGTTCCGACTGCAGCGTGGTTGCAACCCAAAGCTTATCGACCATCCATGTGATCATCGACTCGCGGAACACCTTCCACGATTGCGGATAGGTTTGCAGCACCATCATCAGGATGCGGTCGAGCTTGCGGAATGGCTTCTCGAAGAACACGACATGGTCAAGATCCTGGCCCGTGATGCCAGCCTCTTCAAGGCAAAATTTAATGGCCTGCTTGGGAAAGTCGTAATCGTGTTTCTTGCGCGTGAAGCGCTCTTCTTCCGCCGCCGCTATCAATGCGCCGTCTTTCAGCAGCACTGCCGCCGCGTCGTGGTAATAACAACTGATTCCTAGTATGTACATTCTCTCCTCGTTGCTTCGTACTTCGGGTTCGGTCGGTTTCTTACTGCCTGTGGGCCCATTCCATGTCATAGGCCTCGTCGGGATGATCCAGCCACGCGTCAGGCAGCTTCTTGATCCGCAAAGGATCGCTAAACCATCGTGCTGCCAGTCCAAAAGGCAGCATCAGCACCGCATAGAAAATCGTGAGCAGCACGCGAGCCTGGAAGTTGCCGACTTTCTTGCCAAAGGCCTTCCAAGCCTCCCATGCCCGCTTCAACATATTCCACATTGCTTGATTATTCTCCTGTTGTAAAAGTCTCAGAGGTCCAATTACTTGGCGGGGGCGGGGACTAGATGCCAGCCGGGCGATTCCTGCTCCTGGGGCTGGTTGACTTCCTGTAACAACCTCTCGCTCACAAACACTAGTGCAAACAGCATAGTAAAGGTGGCGTCCGGACGGCTGCCGAAAGCGCGGCTGACCATGCCGTTGATTAGAATGTTCAGATAAACCGCAAAGCATCCGGCGGCCAGGGGAAGCGAAACCTTGCGCATCACGCGGATGAGGTTACGAACAATCATGGCATGCATCATCACCATGATGAATAGCCCGATCAGGCCATTGTTATACCAGACCTCGAGGAAGCCGTTATGCAAGTGCCCGGGCTGCCAGGAGACGCTAATCTTGTAAGCCAGGAAGCGCGATGACATGAAGCCGCGTCCCAGGAAGATTTTCTGCTTAATCAGCTGCCATCCCGCAGACCACACATCGGTACGCCCGGTTACCGTACCCGCCTGGTCCGTTCCTAAGTACGAGGTAATGTAGGACGCGAGTCCCGGAGAAAGAGCCATCAGCAATGCGACCGCAGCCAACAATCCTAGCATGTACCAAACGGCGGACTTGAACTTCCCTTGCCAAACGAAAAAGATCAGCCCGGAAAATACGCAGGCTACGAATCCCGCCTTGCCGGCGGCCAGGACCATGGTGATCATGCCGAAAGCAGAGAAGAACAGCGGCCAACCGCGATGGCCGGGCTGGGAGAGCGTCAGCGAAAGGAGAACCAGAATTCCGGCGTCTGCCGCCAGCATCGTCGGTGCGGTACCTACGTCGAACAATCGGCCAGTAGCAAGAACAGTGGGGTCGGCCATCAACCGCAACAGTGGGACGAAAACCAGAAATGCAAACGCCCACTGGCTCACCCGCAGAAATGCCCGCAGGTCGTTCTGATCCTTAATCTCCTGATTGCAGGCCGCGAGCAGAGCAATCGCCAGGAACAGCTTGATGATCCAGCCAAGAGAGAAAACCGGCTGCTCGGCATAGGCGCACGACAAAAAGCAAACCACGCCGAACCACGCCACCCATTTGTAAGAACCGTGGAAGATTTTGTGGAAGTATTGCGGGTTCTTCACCGAATAAAGGATGAAAGCGAAGATGATGAACACCCACACCATCACTTCCGAATAGGCCCCGGTCGAAACCTGACCGCCTTCGGCATCCTCTGTCATGTAGGAAAAGAAGCCCTCGGAGCTCAACAGGATCCACCAAAGGGCGAAGATCAGGTTCCGGTTGCGCATCGGTCCGGAAACTGAAAGAACCAGTCCCAGCAAAGCGAAGACCGCAATGCCTACCCCAAGAATGGAAATCGCCTGATCCGAAACCAGAGCGTAAAACAACCCCATGGCGGCGGCAGTGATCAGGCAAAGAGCGCCGATCCACAAACCGGAGCGCAGACGCGAGTTCGGCTTGATTTGCGTCACGCGGTTAGACCGCGTCGGGTTTAGGGCAGTTCCGGCCATTGATTGGTGGATTATAGGACTGTCTTCGAGCGCGTTAAAACAGCGTGTAAATGAACGGTGCGATGGCAGAGCTTTGCCCGAAGATAATGAGCGCTCCGATCAGAAACAAGCTCACCACCATCGGCAGAAGCCACCACCGCTTGTTGCGCATGAAGAACGTGAGCAGTTCGCCGGCAACCCCCATGTTGCGCGCGCTGTTCTTAATGAATTTCATGATGTCTAATCTCCTAAGAATGAGCTTTCGTCATACTCGTAACGAAAATTGGTGCCGATCTTTTCCGAACTCGAAAGAAATATCTAGGGGGTGCCCCATTTCTCCCCTCCTTTGGGAGAAGTGGGGATTTCCTTACTGTCGGTGCGCCCACTCCATATCGTAGGCTTCGTCCGGATGGTCCAGCCACGCATCCGGTAACTTCTTGATCCGCAAAGGATCGCTAAACCATCGCGCTGCTAATCCAAAGGGCAGCATCAGCACGGCATAGAAAATCGTCAACAGGACGCGCGCCTGAAAGTTGCCGACCTTTTTGCCAAAGGCCTTCCACGCCGTCCACGCCTTTTTCAACATGTTCCACATTTCGATCACCGCCCGTTAGATTTGTATCAGGGCATCGCTTCAGCGATACCGCTATGCAGTTAAACCGGAACCGGCTTTAGCCGCTGCCGCGCATGCCAGTGTTAGTGCGCCACGACGCTATTGGTCGACCCATTCGGCGCAACCGAATTCGCCACACTCACGGCTGGCGCCTGGCAGGCTCCGTTGTACACCGGTGTTTGCCGAATCACCTGGTAAAGTTGCTCCGCTATAATCTTGTGCCCCGCAACCGTCGGATGCGCCGGATCCATATACATCGCGCCCTGATCCTGATGACGCAGCACTTCGATCATGTTGACGACCGGAACGTGATTCGCCGCAGCGAAATCCAGCATGGCTCGCTGAAACGGATGCATATCGCTGTCCTTCACCAATCCGTCGCCGCCCAGGACTAGCAGAACCAATTGCGAATGATGTGCCTGAGCCAAATCGAGGCTTTCCCTCAGGCTGGCGTTAAACCCGTTTACATCCAGATCGCCATTTCCCGCAATCGTAGAAAGCGATCCCTGCATCAGCACGTGGCGCAGCTTGTAATAAGCAATTTCCCGGAACAAGTCTTCAATGAAAAAGTTGTACAGCGCACTGCGGCGAACAATCGACTTGAACTCCACCCGGCGCAAGAACTGCTTGCGCGCCTCGCCCTGCAACTTAGGAAGATTTTCGAAGTTGGTGTTGAAGCTGTAAGAGCGAATCACCACGTCCGGCTGGAATGTGGCATCTTCCACGGTTAGCTTCAATTTCTCTTCCACCAGAGAATTCGGATACGCGTTCACCCCGGCAGAAACCACCTGAAATTGTTCATGCCCGCAAGCGCTTGCGTTCAGCATCTTCTCGAGCTGCGCGCTGTAGTGCTGCGAGTCGTCCATGCCCCAGCCCTGGGTGGTTGAATCCCCAAATGCGATGACGCGAAATTGATCGTTCTGCTTGGCGACCAGATCGACCGGATAGCGGAAGCCCTGATGGTTGATCGTGATCGGAAGGTGATTCTGCACCGTCAGCGTGCGCCCGGGCTCTGGAACCCACAGCAATTTATCGTCCGGCCGATACTGCGTAAACGAGCCGTAGCCAAACAGCCGCAGGACCAACTCTAAGACCAGACAAATACCCAAAAACCAGCCGATGAATCGCAAAAATCCACCGCGCTTTTTCGTGCCCTTACTCATTCACTAGCCCCCGTTGGAATTTTCGTAATGTGGCGCTCGAGTCTCGCCTTAGAACATCGTATAGATGAACGGCGCGAGAGACGAACTCTGGGCCACAACGATCAGCGCTCCCAACAGGAACAGGGTCACGAGAATTGGAAACAGCCACCAGCGCTTATTGCGTCCGAAGAAATGCATGAGCTCGCCGGCGGTTTGCAGGTTTCGGGCGGTTGTGCGAATAAACTTCATAAGAAAGATGTCTCCTTTGAGATCGTTATGATTCGGTGATGCTGGAACATCTCGGCGGATGTCCTGGTTGTTGCGAAATCAAAATCGTTAGTTAGAGGAAGTTGACGACGGCAGCCACTGGCGGCGCTGCAAGAGATCGATCATCGCCGCGGCCGCCACCTGGTGACCCATCGCGCTGAAATGCGGATCGCAGGTTAACGAAAAATAAGGCCACTGCACATGATGCTCGTCGCGGTACGCCTGCATGTAAGGCGTCAGCGAAGCCATCGTAATCTTTTGCCGATCGGCCAACTGCTGCAGCCGCAGGTCGAGCTTTTCCGGAGCCAACTCCTGCGGTAGCGGCCCGAACTGCTTGGTCAGCCTTTGCCGCCAATCCGGATCGATGTCACTGAAGTTGCTCCACGGGACCACAACAAACTTCGCCCCGTCCGCCTCCACCGTATCGCGCATGCGCGCCATCACTTTTTCGGTGACCGTCCACGCGTTTTGCCATTCCGGATCCAGCGGATCGTTCGAGTAGCTGCCGAAATAAACCGGCATGCCGTGCCACTTGTATAAAGGCAGGTCGGCTCGAAACCAAACCCGCTCAATGTAGTACGCCAGGTACGAGTGCCGCTCGAGGAAAGTAATCAACCCGTTGAACGACCGATGTTGTACCGGCTGAAAAACCAAATTCCCGTTCGAATCCAAATTGTAATACGGGCAGTACCAGGTGTGGATTCCGTATGACTTCGGCTGCAATGTCGAGGAATTGTTCATGATGTCGTTGTCCGACACCGTGAGCACAACCAGATCCGGATGAAACTGCCGGATGCGCTCCTTGTACATGATGAGTTCCTGGGTCGTGCCAATGCCTTCGATCCCGAAATCCATCACCTCGACATTCTTGTAACCCTGCTGCTGCAGAAGCTTTTCCATCTGGATGTTCATGACCTGGTCAGGGTTTACATGAACACCCTCGACAACCGAGTCGCCGATCAGCGCGATGCGAAACTCCCCCGGCGGCTTCTCTAAAGTCCGATCGCGGTCCCGGAATCCCCAGCGATTCGTCTCGACGACACCGGTAAAACATCCCCGGCTGTGCGTGACTTTCATGTTCGGAATCAGCGAGACGCCGAGTTCCGTATCGTACTGCCGAAAAGGCGCGCTCCGAAACTTTCCGAGGGGAAGAACTCTTAGCGCAACCTCGCCTACGATCGACAGCGTGACGACCATGAAGAGCGCATACGCTAGGCCGAATAATACCCGCTTGCGCAGCGGCAACTTCACTTCTTGCGTAGGTAGATGAATTGTATTCGACGCCATCCTATGCGGCCCCTGATCCTCTCAGGACCGCCGGAATGGTTTTCACCAGAATTTCCAAATCCAACGCTAGCGACCACTTATCGATGTATTGCAAATCCAACTCCATCCACTTTTCAAACGAAATCGAGCTTCGCCCGCCAATTTGCCAAAGGCAGGTTATTCCAGGGCGAACACTGAAGCGGCGCCGCTGCCAATCTTCGTTAAAACCCTCATAGTCGCGAATCGGCAGAGGCCGTGGCCCGACCAGGCTCATGTCACCTTTCAACACATTGAATAACTGCGGCAGTTCGTCAATGCTGGTCTTGCGCAGAAAACGTCCGAGCGGCGTGATCCGCGGATCATTCTTGATTTTGAAAACCGGCCCAGTTACTTCGTTCAGGTGCTCAATGTCTTTCTGGCGCTTTTCCGCGTCCACCACCATGGTGCGGAATTTGTAGATGCCGAAATGCCGTTTATTCAGGCCGAGCCGTTTCTGCACGAAAATCGACGGGCCCTTTGAGGTTAATCGAATGGCAATCGCCGCCACCGCCAGCAGGGGCAGAAGAAGAATTATCAAGGACAACGAAACAGCAATATCAACGACTCGCTTGAACACGACCGGCCAGCCTTCAAAGCCGCCCGTATAGTGGCTGATTAGCGAGTCGCCTTCGAACTCCTCCGACCTCGATCGTGCCTTCTTGAGATCGAACAAGTTGGAAATAAACCGAATGACAATTCCCTGCTCTTCGCACAACGCCGCAACATCGCAGGCCCGCGAATGGCACGATCGCATGGGCAAAGTCACCACCACTTCGTCCACCACGTTGGCTCGCAGAAATTCCGGCAACCCTTCGAAGTCGCAAACGACCTCATACCCCGTTCGCTCGAACTGCGGCATTCCCACCCAGTCCTGATCCACAAAACCGATCACGCGATAACCCAGCGCCGGATTGTGCCGCATCTTTTCCGCGAACTGAATCGCACGCGCGTTGGTGCCGACAATCAGCAGATCGCGCAGATTTCTGCCGTGCAGGCGAAGGCGTTTGAGCACGCTCCGCATTACGATCCGGCTCAGTATGGTTCCTGCCGTACTCGCCAGCCAGAAGACGAGAAGGAACTGCGGACGAATCAAACTGATGTGAAAGATGAAATGCGAGCAAAACAACAGGAATGTGCCGAAGGTCGTGGCTTTGAGTATGTCTCCGAGTTCATCCCAGCGGCCCGCCAGACGGCGCGAAGCGTACATTCCGAAAGAAGAAAAAATAAGATGCCACGCCAGAAGCAGGAGGGAAAATGTTACAAAATTTTGAACCTTGATCCGTAAGGCAAGAAACTCAGCCAGGGAAACCGTCGCCTTCTGGGAAACCACAACTGCGGCCAGGCCAAATGAGAACATCATCAGGGCCAGGTCGAACAGCTTCATCGAATTCAATAAGAATTGCCGCCGAACGTTACCCACAGGAAAACTCCTTGGAAGATGGCAATGTCAGAAGGGTGCTACAGAGGGAGAATCTTGCTTGCGGTCGTGATTGTTGGTGCCGGAGGAGGAGACTGCTCCCCCTCGCCAACTTTTATTAACTACCCAGATTCCCTTGACTCGGCGGTTTCTGGCGGTCCGTCAAGGCTTCTGTCACCAACTGACTGGAGCGATGCAATTGCGTCGCAATTTGTTCCATATAAGCGCGCGCTTCAGCCGGACTCAAATTTGCGGTCTGGCCATACCCGTGGGCGCGCGGCGCCACTGGAGAAAAGAAATTCGTCGGAGCCGAGCCTTCGTAAACCTGCGCCGCTCCCGGACCGAACTCGGACGGACCGCGCAACGCTTTGCTGGTGTGCCGCGTAATATCCAGATCGCTGATGACTTCCTCGACGATGGCCGCATCCATGACTTTTTGCTGCAGCGCGCAGCCCAGCGACATCGAGTTGAAGCACAAGCTATTAATGTTTCGCGGAATTCCGGCGGCGAACTCGGTGATGCGCGCCAGCGCTGCTGCGCTGAACAATGGCTCGCCGCGGTGTCCTGCCACGCGCAACCGGTGCTGAATGTATTTATTCGTTTCCTCGAAGGATAAGGGCTGCAATCCGCTAACCAGCGAAACGCGTTGCCGCAACTGCGCCATGCGCGGATTAGCCAGCTTGTCGGCAAGTTCCGGCTGTCCGGCAAGCACAATCTGCATCAGCTTGGCGCGCGGAGTCTCAAAGTCCGAGAGCAGACGAACCGTCTCGAGCACCGATGGGTCCAGATTTTGCGCTTCGTCGATGACGACGATAAATCGATTTCCGGCACGGGCTTCCTGGAGCAGCCGCTTGTTGAACTCCTCGTGCATGCGCACGAAATCCTGATCGTCCGAACCGTATCCCAGTTCGGCCAACAGGAAGCGCATGAACTCGCGGGAGTTGCATTGGGTCTGAAACAGGAAGGCGGTGCGCGCCGAGGTGCGGAACTTTTCCAGCAGGTGGAACAGAAGAGTGGTCTTGCCCATTCCAGGGGAGGCGATTAATGCAAGAAAACCCAAACCGCTCTCGATGCCATACACCAGCGAAGCGAGCGCTTCGCGATGGGCTGGGCTGAGGTAAAGGAAGCGCGGGTCCGGGGTCACGCCAAAAGGTTGTTCGCGGAGACCGTAGTAGTTCAAAAACATTCTCGATGTCCTCTTTCTTTACACCTGAGTCAAACTACTACTGCGGTCCATCGCCAACGCTCTGCGTATTGAAAGCCTGTTCAACGTGCAGCCTGCCATTCGTGCCATTCTTTTTTGCGCTCAATGGCACTGCTGCTAACACCGGAATGTTCAATTCGGAAAGAACCTCGGAAGGGGTTCGGAACGAGGTATCCAGATATTCGCGCGTGAAAACCAGTCCAACGCTAACCATGCCCGCCATCAGGATCCCGACCAGGCCGAACATCAACGGCGACCGAACCGGAGAGAGAGGCACGGTAGGCTGCTGCACCATGCCGATGTTGAGAATGCGGGTCTGGTCAAGAGCGTCGGCGATACGCGCTTCTTCACGCTTGTGCAGGTAAAGAAGGTAGTTGTCTTCGTTCGCTTTTGCCTCGCGAAGCAGATCCTGCTGCACAAAGCCGTTTACTTCGAGTTGGTGAGCTTTGCCTTGATACACACCAACGATAGCTTGCGTAGCCGTAGCGCGCGCCTGCAGCGCGCTGTAATCCGATTTTGCCTTGGCCAGCTCTTCGTTAATCCAGGCGTAAGTCGGATTGCGATCGGTGGTCTGCTCCTTGAGCGGCTTGCTTTCTTCCGCCGTAATTGCCGTGCGCGTATCGGCAATCTGCTTGTCTACTTCCTGCACTAACCGGTAACCCGGCTGGAACTTGGTCAGCAATTCTGTACGCTTGAGTTCCAGAGTGAGGAGTTCGCTCTTCAACTGCTGCAACACTGCGCCGTTATCGGTTTCACGCATCTGTGTGGTCAGCCGGTCGGGAGTGGTTCCCGCCTGGCTCTGCAGTTCCTGAATCTTCTTTTCAGTCGCCGCCATTTCCGCGCGCGTCTGTTCCAGCGAGGCGCTGAAATCGTTCAACTTCTGCAGCGTGATGTCCCTGGAAATCTGCGGAGCCACTCCGCCTTGCTCCTGTGAAAACTTCTTCAACTGGTCCTCGGCCGCATCCAGATCGTGCTTGTAGCGGTCCACCTCTTCTTCAAAAAATTGCAGCTGTCCCGCAGGCCGGTTCACCGCAACGTGCTTTTCAATGTACGCGTTCACGATGTTGTTCAGCACCTTCGCAGCTAGCTTGGCATCGTGAGCCGAGTAGGTAATTGAAATGACATTGGTCTTCTTTATGGGATCAACTCTCAGATTGCCCCTCATCTTTTCGATGGCTTTCGAAATCTTCTGATCCGGCGTCTCGGCAAACAGTGCCGACAGGAAGGACTTGCGCTTGTCCAGTCCAGAGGTGACCACCGCTTTGCGCAGCACATCTTCGCTGAAAATCAACTGCGCCTCGGAATTCAACTCTTCTTCCGTCACCGCACCCACCATCTGTGCAGGATCATTTTTCTCGGGCGTGACAATCGGGTCGACGCGTTCGCGCTTGACCACGATCTGCGCGGTCGAGTCGTAAGTTGACGGCAGCACCAAAACTGCGGCCAGCGTACCCAGCAAGATGCCGGCGAAGCAAAGCAAGAAAGCTCGCTTGTGGCGGAATCCAATGGCTAGCAGATCCCGCAGTGTAAAGCCAAAGCTGTCACCTTGCGACTGGGCGAAATCCTGGTCTCTCATAATTTCTATTGTCTCCTATGGGTCCGACGATCCAAGGGGGAAAAGTGTGCCATCTTGACTACGGGCTGGCCATCACCGCACCGGCGCTCACGCCAGTGTAGGGAATGAAGGGCTTGATCTTCGAGAAAGTGTTCTTGGGAACGAAGAGCATGTCACCCGGATGCAGAAGAGGATCCTCGTGCAAGTCGCCCTTTTTCTCCATGTCCTTGAGGTTGTAAACCTTCGCAAACATCCACTGATCGTCAACCCGCCGATACAGGCGCACTTGCGAGTGCTTGGCGGCTTCGGTAAACCCTCCCGCCACGGCGATCGCCTCAGCTAACGTCACGTTGCCCCGCATGTCATATTCGCCCGGATGGCCAACTTGACCGTCAGCAACGAAGAAAGGTTTCTGAAAATCCTTCAGCACCACAACGATCAGAGGATCGTTGAGAATCTTGCCATACGCCTCACGCAAGGTTTGGGTCAGCTGTGGCACCGTCTGATTCTCCACCATCACGTCGCCAACACTCCTGAGCGTGACATAGCCGTCGGGCTGCACCGTAACCGTCTGATTGAATTCGGGGCTCAGCTCGAACGACACATCGAAGCTGTCACCGGCACACAAGTGATAGCGCGTGTCCCGTGCCTGGAGCCGCGGCGTCGAGGCTGCGACCGGAGCTGGAGAACCTGTGCCGGCCGCTGTGCTCTCTTCCGCAGTCGCAACCCGTGCGCGGTGTTTGCGGACGAAACCTCCTGCGCCTGAGCCAATCCGAGGCACGCGATGGCCACAGCCAAAGTCCCCGTCCACAATCCAATCCGTCTCACCATGAATCCTCCCTGCCTTGAAGCCAGAAACATCCGCTCTTTCAAATCTCTTGGAAAATCAAAACTTGCGAACATCCGGGGGGTTAACAAAGAATATCAGAGCTTCGCGACTCAGATTCTTGAATGGGGCTAATCACAGCTCCGCCCTCTGAGTCCCATACCGGCTGACCCGGAAACAAAAAGACGAAATCCAATTTACTTCGCAAACGCGGCCGATAAGCCACTTGCTTAGCAAAGTTTAGGCATCGCTGTTTTCGTAAAGGGGGGATGACGCTCGGGTGCCAATAAAGCGACACACTTAAATTCCCTTAAGGCTATCCGCGATTGCAAGTTACTGCAAGAGGTCAAAAGAACTACCAACCAAAGACTCTATTGGCCATAACGGCGAACGACCTCTACCGACCAAGTTACAAACGAGTTACCCAAGTAATCTGCACCTAGTCGACCGCAGACCACAGGGAGGTCTTCGCTGAACTATCTCGCCTCTTTTTTCCAATCTTTCTCTCGGCCAACTCAGAATGTTGCAATTAATTGCAACATTCAAGTCTCGTAAGGGCCGCTACCCGCGCGGCTTCTAGACGCAAAATTAGTTTGACATCACAATCAGCATGACTTAAAGTCTGATGACTGTCCCCCCGTTTGCACGACCATTCGGAGAATCCACTAGGTGTCGAATACACGCAGCCTTTGTTCGCACGCGCACCCCTCACTTTTGCCGTCGCCTCGGGCAGTCTCGACTCGGTCTGCGAACAATCGAATCCAATCTTCCCGAAATAGAACCTTTGAGGAAAAATTCATGCGGAAAAATGTCCTTGCCTCTCGCGCTCTCGCTTTAGTGATCGCGATCTTCAGTCTTCTATCCCTGAGCGCTCAAGCGCAATATGCTGGTCAATTTTCCTGGGGAAATAGCAATCTGAACGAGACCACGTTGACCCCGGCGAACGTCAGCACCGCGACCTTCGGCAAGCAATTTTCCTATTCGGTCGATGCCAGCATTTTCGCGGAGCCGTTGTACGTGCCGAATGTGACCATTCCGGGCCAGGGCGTTCACAACGTTCTCTACGTTGTGACGGAGAATGACAGTGCTTATGCGTTTGACGCGGATGGAAAACAGACGACACCGCTTTGGTATGACAGTTTCATCAATCCCTCACAGGGCATCACTGCCGTTCCTTGCAACCTGATTACTTCCAACGTTTGCAATATTGCTCCGATTATCGGAATCACGGGCACGCCCGCCATCAACACCGCTACGAATACGATCTACCTCGACACGCACATCGATAACAACGGTACGCTCTATCATTATCTTCATGCGCTCGACATCACCACCGGCGCCGAGAAGTTCGGTGGCCCGATACTCATTCAGGCAACCGTTCCCGGAACAGGCATCGACAGCTCGGGAGGCATTCTTCCCTTCGACGCGAACCACACCTTTCAGCGGCCCGGATTGCTGCTGATGAACGGCGTCATTTACGTTCCGTATGGCAACTATCACGGCTGGGTAATGGGATATAACGCGACCACCCTGGCTCAGCTTTACGTCTTTAATTTCTCGCCCAACAGCAAAAACTCGAACCTTTGGCAAAGCGGGGAAGGTCTGATCGCCGACGCCGAAAACAACATCTACGTCTCTACGTCCGATGCGCCGTTCGACGTCTACAACACTAACAAAATGGATTACGGCGATAGCGTGGTAAAGCTCAACAGCTCGCTGCAAGTGGTGGATTACTTCACGCCGATGGACCAGGCATGCCGCAACGGTAACGACATGGATCTGGGTTCCGGCGGACCGCTTCTCCTGCCGACCCAACCGGGACCCTATCCGAACGAGATTGTTTTTGGAGGCAAGGGCGGAACACCTTGCGATCTTTGGACAGGCGGCGTTTATGCCGCGCCGGTCTACGTCATCAACTACGACAACATGGGCCACTACAACGCGACCCAGGATCAAATCCCGCAGGAAATAGAGGGTTCTCCAAACGGTTATTGGTCGACCCCTGCATATTTTTCCACCGGCACCACCAACTACGTTTATATGGCGGGAACTACGGCCAACGCAGGCGTAGGCGACTACCTCAAGCAGTACACGTTGACCAACGGCCAGCTCGTAACTCCGCCTTTCGCTTTGTCTCCCGGCACGCTGCCGGTCGGAGGAACACCCAGCATTTCCGCGAACGGCACGACGAACGGTATTGTTTGGGTACAAGAACGGCAGGAGAGCTTGGATACTCAGATCGGGAAGAAGCCACCACTCCTTCTCGCCTACAGCGCAACCAACGTCGGAACATTGCTTTACAGCAGCGCGCAGAATGCGGGGCGCGACACGCCTGGTCTGGAAACCAAGTTCGTGTTTCCTCTGGTGGCAAATGGCCGCGTCTATATTGGAACGCAGACCGATGTCGATGCTTATGGTCTAATCACGCAAACGAACGTAACCCTGACGCCCACCAGTCTCGCATGGGGCACCGTGTTCTTCGGCGCCACGGGCGCAGCCAAGACCGCGACTTTGACTAACGCCGGCACCGGCACGGTCACGATCACGAGCATTTCGGTCACGGGAACAGAGTCCAGCGAATTTCCTATCAGCGCCGATACTTGCGGCTCGACTCTCGCGGCGGGTGCGAGCTGCACAATTTCGGTCGAGTTCAAGCCGACTGGAGGGGGTACGCAGAGCGCCACGCTTACGGTTGTGGATGGCGGCGGCACGCAGACCTCCGCTTTGAGCGGTTACGGCTCGGCGATCAAGTTCAGTCCGGCGAGCTTGACCTTCGCCGCAACGGCGGTTGGAACATCGAGCGCCCCGCAAACCGTGACGATGACCAACGAGAACAAGACCGCCATCACCATCACCAGCATCGCTCCAGGCGGCGCCAATCCGTCCGACTATAGCGAAACCAACACCTGCGGTACCAGCCTGGCGGCTGGGGCGAACTGCTCCATCACGGTGACCTTCACGCCGAATGCGACGGGGAGCCTGCCTGCCAACATCACGGTCAACGACAGCGATATCACCAGCCCGCAGAAGGTCGTGTTGAACGGCACCGGTTCCGCGCCCCAAGTCAGCTATACGGTAGCGCCAAGCTCGATCGCTTTCCCCTCCGAAACCGTGGGATTACAGACGAGTTGCCAGCCCGTTGTGGTTACTAACACAGGAACGAATTCGCTAACCATCAGCAGCTTCACTTTGACGCCGTTCCTGGTTTTCCAACTTCAATACGGCTACGCACCGCGCACGCTCACAGCGGGAGAGGCCCAAACCTATTGCATCAAGTTCGTTCCCTCCGCAGCGACGAACTACACAGGGTCAATGTCCATCTCGATCCAAGGCGTTTCGACGCCATCCACCGTCAGCTTCACCGGTACGGGCCTAGTCACACAAGCTGTCGGTGTTGTCTCGACTCCCCTCATCACGTTCCCGCCGACCCCTCTGGGAAGCACATCCACCCAGACGGTTACCCTCACGAACACCGGTAAGTCGGCGTTTCACCTGACTTCAGTTACCGACGAACCCCCGTTCAGCTACACGGGTTATACCGGCTCGGTCGCGATCAACCCTGGAAAGTCGTTCTCGTTCCAGGTCACTTTCACCCCCACGCAGGCCACGTCTTACACGAACGCGGTCTATATGGTCGCCGACTTGGTGCCGGGCTTGAGCGCGAGTTTAAGCGGAACCGGAGTCGCGCCGAGTGCGCTCGCGATCACCAATTTCCCGACTCTGCCCTACGTCAATCAAAAGGCAACGTATCTCGCCAATCTGACGGCCGCGGGCGGCAACGGAAATCTAACGTGGAGCGTTGCATCTGGCAGCTCCTTGCCAACTGGCCTTACGCTATCCTCGGCTGGTCAAATCACGGGAACGCCCGGCTCGTCGGTTGCAGTAGGCAATTACACCTTCACGGCGCAGGTAACTGACCAAAGCTCACCGCCGCAGACTGCAACGGCGATTCTGACCCTGCCGGTAGCAGCCTATGTGACCGGCGCCAAGTGCAGCAACATCGACTGGGATGTCGCCGGTACCAACAATCCGCTGGTTCCGCTGACCGACCTCGGTACCGGAACTTATCTCGGATACGAAGGCGGTCTCTATCCGAACGGCAGCAACACGCCTCCCGCTTCGCAGTTGAATCAGGCTCTCACTTACGCGCAGAACATCGCCAACGGGACGGGCCCGTACGCGATGATTTCGGTTGGCGTCTCGATCACTCGCACCATCTGGGACGAATACGGCCCGATGGAGCAGGCGGATCCCGCAATCAACAAAAATCTTGTTCTGGTGAATGCAGCCATCGACGGCACCGATTCTCCCGACTGGACCTCGCCCTCCAGCGGAACCTGGCTGGCTATCACCGACTACTATTTGCCGTATCAGAATCTAAACGCCAATCAGGTAGTGGCGGCGTGGCTGATGATGCCGCACAGCAATCAGAGCGGCACCTATCCCAACGACATGCAGAACCAGGAGAACGATCTCATCTCAATTCTCCAGGATATGCATACCTATTTCCCGAATCTCCAGATCGTCTACATTTCCAGCCTGCACTACGGCGGATATCAGCCCTCGAATAGCTATCCCGAGCCGTACGCGTATGAGTTCGGACTAGCGGTGCAGAACGTGATCGCAGACCAGATCAACGGCAATCCGGCGCTCAACAACAACCCGGCCAACGGCCCGGTGATGGCGCCGCTTCTGTTGTGGGGACCTTACAACTGGGCCAACGGACTTCTTGCCCGCGAAGATGGCCTGACCTGGGATTGTCAGGATGTCACCAGCGACGGCCTGCATCCGTCCGCGCTCGGAAGGAACAAAATGGCCGGTTTGCTGACGACGTTCTTTAAGTCAGATCCCACAGCTGCACCGTGGTATCTGAACTCGCAGTCGAAGTAGCAGGAAATCTAGGGCGTTCGCAAAAAAGCTCGGTCGCCAGCGCAGGCTGGCGACCGATTGTTTCTCACCTACAGCGCAGCGCTCGATTTTGCCGATGATAAAAGACTCTGATTCGTATCAGGGCGTCGCTTCAGCAATACCGGAATCGAAGCGAAAAAATAAGTAACCCGCGTTCCCACGAAATTGCGCTTGCCGGAACCGGGACGAATCATGCCTCTCGATGAGACCAGGAAAGCTGGAGAAAATCATCTGCAGCGATGAGCCTCAGGACTAGACGCACGGGTAGCGGAAAATGCCGATGCGATGGGTCGTGCATGATAACGGCTTCCGAAACCTGATAGCAAATGCGGCGAACCTCGATCTGGCAGCGCCCGGCGTAAAGAACATTTTTCACCCACCCACTATCTCGCCCGTACGTGACTGCAATCAGAAATCCATCGGGCATTCGAAAAACATTTACCGGCGTACGGTAGAGCCTGCCCGTTTTTCTGCCAGCCGCCGTGACTATACCGAATCCCGGCAATCGAGCGGCGAACCGGATCGCGAACCGGTTTGTGAAGGCGCGATGAAAAGCTGCTACCTGCCTTTTGCAGAACCTAACCAGAAGGATCGGAATCGATAGCAACGCGAAAAGCGCCACAACCGATGCCGCCACGGCGATCACATCCATACATGCCAAACGAACACGCTAACATAGCTCACTGCGAGAAAAGCAAATAGTAGCGTCAAGAGTGCGTGCCCGAAAACAAATGCCCTTCCCTTGGGCCAGTCGGCATGCGAAAAGTAAAATGCATCAACGACAATCCGCGTCGTCCAATAAATCCCGATGAAGGCGGCGAGTCCCAGAGCAGCGCGGTCGCCCCGAAGCAACTCCTCATGCAATGCGAGCGTTAGTATGCCAAAAGCGATGATCGTTAACACAGTAAATCCACCCTGCACCCAGAGCAGCTTCCTATTGAAAGACTTAAGCGACTGTAGGTCTTCCTTCCAGCCAAGCCGATAAGGGACCTGAAAACTCGCCAGCAAAATCACAAAATGTCCTGCCCCCGCAAGCCAAAGATCGACATCAAAAATTCGCTGCACAAGTGCGTTTGTCATAGCGCATGAATCACTCGCATAAATGGGAGTATTACACGTAGTACAAACCACGGATGAAACAGCCAAAAGACCGGTGCCAGCAGAAACACCATCATGAAAAACCAGCCCCGCCCCCCGCGTGCCAATCCCAGCCTCTTGCCAAACTGAGAACGCTCCACAGTCACTCCAAAACCCTGCAGCAAAAAGTAGAGCGTAGGAAGACCATACCCTCCGCGGGCTGGCACCGAAATCACCAAGTCGTGAACCAGCCCTGACGCTGCGAAAACTAGGAACCCGGCTGCCTCTGGCCCTACCAGACGATACGACGGGCGAAAAATCAATTCATGCGCAAGCTGGCGAAAGCCAAGATTCCACCGCTTTCCCCAAAACTCCCCAAGCGAGATGGAACGGAGAGGCCCCCGCATGATTGGCTCGGCATTGACGCCAACGCTCTGCCACGCGAGAGCGACTATTTGGAAAGTTCCGAAGTGAAGAAGCAGGATCAGGCCCACCATCCCGACCCACCCGCGCAACAGTGGTTGTCCCTGCGGAACGAAGCGAGCTACGACCCACAGCAAGGCCACACCGAGCAGCGTCCTACTGGTTGCCCACAACCAGGATGAGCGCTGCGGAGTCGGCGCTCGTTGCTCGGCATCGAGGAACGCTTTGGCATCCATTCCCGGCCACGCTAGAAGATATGCTGCCGAGCGCCATGCAGGATGGAAGACTTGCAGCCGCTCCCTCCACCACGTTTGCCACTTAAGACCGAAGTAGATGGCGAACGCAAGAATCCACATGAATCCCCAGGGCTGCATCCGATTTCGGCAGGCCAAGGCGGTCAAAGGCAGGGTTGAGATCGGAAGCCAGCCACACACTTTATAGAGGGCTGGAGGCTGTTCACTGGTGCGCACATCGAACTTTGTAACAGATGCTCCCTGTGAGGAAACAGTATCTTTGGTTTCTTAGCGAACGAGTGCTATTTCGCTTAGAAATCCGTAGCCGGATTCAACAACGCCGTCTGAAAGGTCGGAGCTATGGTCGGAGCCTGGAGAACCGGGTTCTGCCTACCCGGCTGGCTGAGATCGAATACGACAAACCCAGCGGTGGGCGCATTAGCCAGCGTGTAGTCGTCTGCCGGATAAGCCGGATTTGCGAAACTGGGATTGACCTGCGCCGTGCCCTGCGCATCCTCTCCAATTCCTTGCCAGCCGCTGAACGTGTAATAGGTCCAGTCCGTTCCAGAAGTGTTGAGCGTGTCGCACAACGGGGACGAGGCGCTTGGCTGCACGTGAAACGCCTCCGGATCGGTGGCAAACAAACCGTCAGTGCGCCAATACAAATTTCCGCTGAGCATCTGATACTGCGTATACGGAAAGCCGCAAGAATAAGTGCATCCCCGCTGCACGCTGAATCCGTCGCTATATTGCTTGTCGAAGTAGGCGATATTATCCGCGGCGGTGAACTCCAATATTGGTGCCGAGAAACAACTGTTAGTGGGATACGGATCGCTCAGTTCGAAAATACCCGTCCGTGCATAAGCAAAAATATTGTTCTGAATGGTGTTGGCCTCGCCAGATTGCGCGGGACCATTCGACATGTGCATGGCATTCGATGACACACGGTAAACCAAGTTGTTCTCCACATCCGCTAACCCAGTCTGCGCATCGAGATAAAGCCCCTGTCCGCCATAGCCGTCCGGATCCTGGGTGTGCGCATCCGTCACGTCGTGACACTTGTTGTTGAGAATCTTGTTACCTGTCGCCGTGTGATTCGGGCCGCCGGTGTTGTAGTAAATGCAGCCCATGTCATCGGTCATGCCCTGCCCAATGTCATAGACATGGTTGAACTCGGTGACGTTGTTAAATGACCCATTCGAGTTTTGCGCACCCCATGGACAACCCAGTGCACAAATTTCAACGCCGCTGTGATAGCCGTCGTAAATGTCGTTATGGGTATAGGTATTGTCGTGTGCATCGCCCTGCACGATGCCGATCGCGCTGGGAAAAACACGGCCATAGCTGGCAATCAAAGTGTTCTCGATGGTCGTGTCGTGCGGGACGTTGGAGTCTGTATCGGTATAAACCGGCGGCATTCCGACGCGAATTCCAAAGGCGCCCAGGTCGTACAGGGCGGCATTCTCCACGGTATTACTCGCTGTCGTGGCGCTCGTATTATTGGTATAGAACTCGATGCCGCCGCCAGACGTTTGCGTAACGATATCCCCATTAAAAGTCACATTCTGACAATTCAGGCAGGTCAGTGCTCCCGAAATGCCCGGATCCTGCCGCAACGCTGGATAGCCGGTCGCAGGAACAATAAAGTTGTCGTGTTCGAACGTCAGCCCGGTGAAGGTGACGTATTGCAATCCGGTGGCGATCATTACTTGCGATGCCTGCGGAACGATCACCGAATCCGTGTTCGGATTCTCCCCGGCATTCGCCAAGTAAGTCAGCGTCCAGGGTGAGGAAGACCGATCCAAGAACCATTGCCCCGGCTGGGTTAGAGCGTCCTTCAAATTTTCGACAACGTAACGATGATCCACAATGAAGCCCATATCCGGACTTTCCTGATACGTAGGGCCCGTGAAATAAACAATGTGGCCCGTCGTGTCGATGGATTTGATTCGTAACTTCGCGACCATCCACTTCTCGAAGTCAACCACTTCGATATCGCCCGCTGGATACGGTGCGTTCAAATTCTGCCAGCTAGCGCTGATGGGATCTGTAGCGTTGTATTGAAAGCGGTCGAAGCACTCCCAACCGCTGCCCGAAACGTACACGGCGCAATTTGGATCAGGCGCGGGGCCGGACGACGAGCCGCTTAAGTAAACGGTCGCTGCAACGCGGTAGTAGGCGCCAAGCCATCCGCCCAGCCGCGGCCGCAAGCGGCGTTGCTGGTTATAGAACAACTGTTCGAAGTATTGCGTAGAGGCCGGCAACGAAACTTGCCA
>Ga0208935_1000004_pt1 | contig 38164 bp, 32 predicted proteins | sample June2015DPH_6_20_FD_184693 | JGI IMG/M metagenome (GOLD analysis project Ga0208935, IMG submission 184693) | Peatland microbial communities from SPRUCE experiment site at the Marcell Experimental Forest, Minnesota, USA - June2015DPH_6_10... | ecosystem: Environmental > Terrestrial > Soil >... | reverse complement strand
GATGTCGTGCCCTTAAGAAATCATTTCGGGTTCCCCACTCCGCTGCGGTATGCTGCTAGACGGCGATCGGCGCCGTTTAAACAAGGAGGTCTATTGTTTAGACGGACGACGTATCAGCAAGGAAGTCTAAAGCTCGAAGAGCGTAAGCGGGGGCCACACGTCTGGGTTTTCCGATGGTGGGACACCGATGCCAAGGGCAAGCGGGTGTACCGCAAGCAACAGATCGGGGACATGAGCGAGTATCCGAACGCAACAGCGGCCAAGGCCGCGGTCGACACTCTTCGGTTGACAATCAATCACCAGTCGCCGCGCAACGGCGTGAGTCAAATGACGGTGCGGTCTCTCTGGGAACACTACTCCTGTGAGGAACTGCCGGTTAAAGATTTCTCGACGCAGGACGCCTACAGTTCGTATGCCAAGAATTGGATCCTTCCGCGTTGGGGTCACGTGCTTCTTCGGTCGATGAAGACCGTCGAGGTCGAGCGTTGGTTGCGAGATGCGACTGGTTCCAACGGCACAAAGGCCAAGGTCAAGTGTGTCCTGTCGGCTCTGTTCTCTCATGCTGTTCGCTGGGAATTCACTTCCACCAACCCGATCTCTTCGGGGATTGCAGTCGGTTCGGGTGGGAAGCGTGGTCCCAGCACGGGAGTTCGGGTCAGCGCGAAGCGGGCGAAGGCACCAACGGTTTTACTGCCGGAACAAATCAGGCTCGGTCTCGCGATGCTTGGGTTCCGGGATCAATTGTTGGTTCTTTTGGACGGCGCACTGGGAACGCGAAGGGGTGAACTTGCGGCCTTGCGTTGGCAGGACTGCGACTTTGAAAACGACACTTTTCAGATTCAGCATTCCTACTACTGGCGACACGGCGGCATTCTGAAAAGCACGAAAACGGAAGCCTCCGCGAAACCTCTCCCGATGCATCCAGCATTGAAGCTGGCACTGCTCGAATGGAGAACGCAGAGTCACCGCACGCAACCAACGGATTTCGTGTTCCCGTCTCGGCTCTACGGCGGTCGCAAGGCTCTCGATCTGGCCGCGGTCTTGAAGAGGAAGATCCGGCCGGCGTTCAAGCAGGCTGGGATCACCGGGGTGGGCTGGCACACCTTCCGCCACACGGCAGGAACGGTGTTGGCGGAACTGGGCGAGCACCAGTTGACGATCCGCGACTACTTGCGTCACGCCAATCTCAGCGTGACCAACAAGTACCTGCAGGCGGCATCGAAGACGAAGCGCAAGGCTCAGGCGAGGCTGATAGAAGCGATTCTGCCGGTGCATTTGCTGCCGGGGAAGACCGCGGAAGTGCCTGCACCCTAGTTGCACCCAGATTCCAAACGTGCCATTCTGTAAGTCACTGAAAAGAATGGCGGGGACGACGGGACTCGAACCCGCGGCCTCTGCCGTGACAGAGTCGCTGGCCGATGTAACTTATTGGAACTTAACGGTACTGACAGCCCGTTCTTATTCCTCTAAGGGAACACAAGGGAACTCTTTGACCGGCTTATTGGACCCCGATCGGACCCAGATTGGCCCCGATGCAAAATGAATCCACCATGCTTTGCTCTTAAACGCCTCACGTCGCAAAGTGGCTGACGGGAAAACTCATGTTTTCAGGCTTGTGTGAGAAAGCGAGACAAGCTGGTAAGTGTCGGCTCAGCAAACTGAGCTTGCTATCATAGCCGCGTGTCCGGGGCCAAACTCTTCACTCTAGTCACCGTGTTCTTCCTCACGAGCGTGATCAGCGTCGTGACCGGGAGTACATCTCTCATTACCGTGCCTGTGATGATCGCCTTGGGCATTGAAGCCCACGTCGCGATTGCAACCAACATGTTGGCTTTGACTTTTATGAGCGTGGGCGGCTCCTTGCCATTCATGGGGAAAGGCGTACTAACCCGGAGCCGTTTGCTGCCCTCGATCGTTCTCACAATCATTGGTTCTGGTTTGGGTGCATTGCTATTGCTCACCGTACCGCTCAAGGCTTTGCAAATCACTATCGCCGTGGCCATGATTGGCGTGGCCGTATTCACCCTCCTGAACAAAAACTTGGGGCAGGCCAGTCATGATGTTCCCGCATCACGGTTTGGAGTAGTTGCTGGCTACGCGACTACGTTCCTTCTGGCAATCTACGGCGGCCTTTTCAGTGGTGGTTACGTCACTATGCTCACTGCCGCATTTGTTCTGCTGTTCGGTATGGCTCTTCTGCAAGCCGTTGCTACCACGAAGGTGATCAACGTATTTTCTTCGGGCGTCGCCACACTGATATTTGTTTGGCGCGGTATCGTCGATCTAAAGCTAGGCATCATTCTGGGCGGTTCCATGTTTCTGGGTGCGCTGCTGGGAGCCCGCATCGCCCTGTTCTTGAGCACGGTCTGGCTGCGACGAATATTCATTGCGGCAGTACTGGGCCTTGCCGTCAAACTGCTCTTGCCCGTGCATTAGGGATAACTCTTGTGTCCGGCGGCTTCTCAGCAATATTTGGAGGCGCGGGGCGGAATCGAACCGCCGATGAGGGTTTTGCAGACCCCTGCCTTGCCACTTGGCCACCGCGCCCCTTGTTACTCAGTTTTGGCCGACACTCTGCCTTACTTCAGCGTTCAGAATGATGGCTTGAGCAATCTCTTTCATCGGTCGCTTTTTCTGCTGGCTCTGGCGCTGCAAAGCCAGGAAGGCTTCGTGCTCGCTGAGTCCCAGTTCCCGCTGGAGAATGCCCTTGCCGCGCGCGACAAGCTTCCGTGTTTCCAATTCCATCAGCAGGTCAGAATTCTGGCTCTCCAAGCGCGAGATACCGATATCAGCGCCCAGCAGAGCTCCGACGCTGGACAGCAGCTTGACTTCTCGGAGGCTGTATCGGCGGGGTCGGCTGTGCTGCAACTTGATCACACCGACCAATTCCTTGCGGGCTAGCAACGGTACCGATACAAACGTCTCGCCAGGATCGGTTGACCATTGGTCAAAAAAACTCGCCTCGGAGTGCTCCTGGCTGTTGCTCGAAATGGCCAGTGGAACCCGATGTTCCGCCAGTAAGGCCGTGTAGCCCTTCCCGAGTGGGAGCTTGGCGTATTTCGGCTCTTCTTGATCCAAGTGCTTCCAAACCCAAAGCGCCAGTTCTGCGCCGTCCCGGACGTAGATGAAGCACCGGTCGCAATTCACCAGTGCAATGGCGAAGCTCACGGTGGCGGCCAGCGCCTCATCCAATGTATCGCCGCGGGCAATATGACTGCCGATTTCATATACCCATTCAACATCGGTTTCAATCTGCGTTTGTTTCGTATCCACGGTGGTTATCCTTATCCTGAGATTCCTTTCGGTTGTGGGCTCCGATTCGGCGAATCCGTACTCTGCCCCTTCGCCTATTGCGACTTGTCAGCTCCTGCAATTCCAATCTCCCTGGCGCGTTCGGGCCTTGGTGTGACCGCAGCAAACAGCGACTCGGCCTCACCGGCCGCTAAAGTTCGGTTTACGGTGAACAGCCAGAAATTCTCAAACCGATCTTGCTGGCATCTGGTTTGGAACAGACCCTGGGACTTATGCTCGGCGATGATCCAGTCCACGACGATCTGATAGGAAAGGGATTCCCGGTAACCGAAGCGAGTATTGCGATCGAACTGAAATTGCGGACTGGGTGAGTCTGTAGCAGTGAACGAATATCCGAGCACCGACGTGTAAGGCGCAGGATCCCTTCCGCCGGCCTGCGCGCCGAGTACGATCGGGCGTTGGCTTGCCGGCAACCGTTCAACAGCTTCTAGAGCGAGAATCGAAGCCGCTTTGTGTTCTCCATGAGTCTGTTCTGACGGCAGCAGCACAAAAACGAAATCGTAATGTCCCTTGCTTAATCGCTGTTGCAGGACACGCAGAATTCGCTCTTCATGCCAACTCCGGTGGAGGGATTCACCGGCGTCGAGCGTAAACCGGTCATCTTTCTCGTTCAGGAACCACTGGTGCTGAATGCCCAAGATTCTGCCAGCCCGTCGCGCCTCCTCTTTGCGGATACCAGGGAGTCGGGCTCTGCCAACTGCTTCATTCGTCAGGTCGATCCCGTAGTAAGGAACCGCCAGGGAGGAATATCGGTAGCCAGCTTCACCATCGGTGATAACTACTTGATCGACGGTCCCGAAGAGTTCTTTGCTGATTCGATAAACCGTGCCAGCCACTTCGTATTCGTCGTCCGGGTGAGCGACGACAAGCAGGACTCGAACAGGTTTTCGCGCCAGCTCCCTTGGCAACGCGCCATTCTGAGCCACGGTCGCGCTGGTCAATAGTGCAACCACGAGGAACGCTAGAAAGGGTTGGGGCTTCATGCAAAATATCCAGGAACAGCCAGGTCGATTGCGGTTGAAAAACACTCAAGCCAACTGGAAAGAAATAAAGATGGGTGTGCATCGACAGCGAAGTTGAACGCGATGGCGGATGGCAAGCACTTTGAAATCCCGCATTGGCAAGTATGTCTATTCATATGATAGCCTATATTGGCTTGCTGAGCAACGTCGTGTCAGCCTGCGAACACTCGGAGGCCTCGGAAGGCCTCGGGGCTTCCCAACACCCAAAGGATTCCTCATGCAGATCACTTCTAGCGCGAAACTGGCCTCTGCAACCGTACTAGCAATCTTTGCCATCACCCATTTGGCGTCGGGACAATCGGTAGAGGGCACGTGGGACGCGACCGTCACCGTGAACAATGTTTCCGTTCCCTTCCGGATCGAAATCGACGGCACCGGAGCGGACGTTCATAGCTACTTCTTTAACGGCGACGACCGAGTCAACTCGTCAAACAGTGGAACATTCCAGAATGGCTCTCTGGTGCTGACTTTCGACAGTTATGCCACGAAGCTGGAAGCGACTCTTAACGATGGGGTACTGAGTGGAACGTACGGCGGCTCTGGCAGTGCCTATGCGTTCCAAGCAAAGCGGCACGAACCATCCCTCGCTGCAAGCGGCGACCAACATGCACCTGATATCTCCGGGCTTTGGGAAATTCAAGTCAAGAGCCCGAAGGGCGAGTCGGCGTGGCACTTCGTCGTGAGCCAGACAGGCGCGAAGATCGATGCAGCAATTCTGCGGGTCGATGGCGACACGGGAACCCTCTCGGGCAATTTCAAGGACGGCAAGTTCTTCCTCAGTCATTTCACCGGAGAGCGGCCGTTTTATGTGGAAGTGACGCCGCAATCCGACGGTAGCCTGCAATTGCAGATCGCCAGCTTTCATGACACACAAACCCTGATAGCGCTGCGGCCGGCGGAGGCACGAGCCAGAGATCTTGCTCCACCCGACGACCCAACACAGCACACAAAGGTGAAAGATGCGAGCCAGCCGTTGCGCTTCAGCTTTCCGGATGTGACCGGCCGCATCGTCTCCAGCACGGACGAACAATTCCAAGGCAAGGTGGTGCTCGTCAATGTCACCGGGAGTTGGTGCCCGAACTGCCACGACGAAGCCCCTTTTCTCGACGAACTCTACCGGAAGTATCACGGTCTGGGACTCGAGATTGTCGCTCTGGATTTCGAACCGGCAGAGCAACTAAAAAGCCTCGCGCGAGTCCGCGCGTTCATCAAGCGCTATGGAATCGAATACACTTACCTGATCGCCGGAGAACCAAGCCAGCTGAACGAGAAGATTCCACAGGCAGAAAACCTGAATGCTTGGCCCACGACATTCTTCATTGGCCGAAATGGCCTGGTGCGTTCGATCCACACTGGTTTCACCAGCCATGCGAGTGGCGAACTCGATTCACGTTTGAAGGGCAATGTGCGCAGCGAGATTGCCCAGTTGATTTCGGAGAATGTTCATGTTGCAAAGGTTGGGAACTGAGAACTCGGAGTTTGCTTCCCTTAATCAGAGAGAGCGTCGACCTGTCGCCCGCACTTTTTGTATCTTCAGACATTGCAGGATTTCGAGAGGCAGAATGTGCGTTCATCCTTCCAGGAGTCAATCATGATAAGCCGTAGAAGCTTCCTTTTATCCGCCGCAGCCGCTGCTGGTGTCGCTGTTGCACAACCAGTTCTGGGAAAGGTGGCCGGCCGAGAACCGTTCACCCGCAAAGAACGCGTAGACCGGGCACTGGCAGGGCAGGATGTAGACCGTCCCCCATTCACGCATTGGCATCACTTCGGACCTCAGACTCCCGAAGAGCACGCCAAGGCCACACTTGATTATCACTGGAAGTACAAGACGGACATCGTGAAGGTGATGAGCGATTATCCGTATCCAAAGCCCGAAGTCAACTGGTATGAGCTGAAGGTTCTAGACAATCCCTTCCCCGACCAGATTCGTGCCTTGGAACTGATCCGTGACGGACTGCATGGCGACGCGTATATTCTCGAAACTGCATTCAATCCCTGGCAGGTCGCGGTCAAACTTTCGTCGAAGGAGGAGGTCGTTCGCCTCCAGCAGGAGAACCCGCAGCGACTGCTCGACGCCCTTGATGTACTGACGCAATCGCACATTAACCACGCCAAGCGCGCCTTTGCTGCGGGCGCTTCGGGAGTTCTCTTTTCGATTGCGAACGCCAACCGGGCGGAGCTCTCACCGGCAGACTATGCCAAATTCAGCGCGCCGTTTGACAAGCGTTTCTTTGCGGCGACCGCCAGCGCCAAGCTGAACTTTTTACATTTGCACTGGGAGAATGAATATGTTGAACAGTTTGTTGACTTCCAGGCCCCGGTCGTCAACTGGTCCGTCCAGTCCAGCGGCGTGTCGGTCAGCACTGTGCGCAGCAAGTTCTCGCAGACAATCGCCACTGGAATCGATGAGAAGAATTACAAGGATCTCTCCTCGGAGCAGATTCGCAACCAATGGCAGACCGCCAGGAATATCGCTGGCAGCAAGTTCATTCTGACGCCGGGATGCTCAGTCCCCAATGACAGCACCGACGAGGAACTGTCTCGACTTCCTCAGGTTGTCGGAGCGTGAGCACTGCACGAGCAATCAATGCGGCAGTTTCGACCTCAGAACTCCGTGCAGCCACGTTCCAGTCAGGGCGAACACAATAGCGTTCCTGTCTGCTCACTTAGCATCTACCCGGCGCGAGTGCTCATTTATGGTGATTTGGATCACAGACGATATACTAGTACCCTACTAGTCTTAGTTGGGTTTGCAAAGGTATCTGCCGAATTCCGATCCTTGGAGAACACTCGACCATGAAGATCGCAAGTGACGTCACAGAACTGATTGGTAATACGCCGCTCGTGCGGCTCAACAAGGTAACAGACGGCTGCGCTGCCCAAGTTGTGGCGAAACTGGAGAGTTCGAATCCTTGCGCCAGCGTAAAGGATCGCATTGGCGTCAGCATGATAACCGAGGCCGAACGAGCCGGGAGGATTCACCCTGGCAAAACCGTGCTCATCGAGCCGACCAGTGGTAACACAGGCATCGGACTGGCTTTTGTTGCCGCGGTAAAAGGATACAAGCTCATTTTGACGATGCCCGAAACCATGAGTCTGGAACGGCGCGTCCTGCTACTTGCCTTCGGCGCGGAAATTGTCCTTACCCCAGGGCCGAACGGTATGAAGGGTGCTGTCGCCAAAGCTGAGGAACTTCTCGCCAAAACCACAAATGGTTTCATGCTGCAGCAGTTCGACAATCCGGACAATCCCAAGATTCACTTCGAGACCACCGGCCCGGAGATTTGGAACGACACGGAGGGGCGCGCTGACACCTTAATCTCTGGCATCGGCACGGGCGGGACCATCACCGGCGTCTGCCAATACATCAAACCGAAGAAGCCCTCATTTAAGGCCGTCGCGGTCGAACCAGCGGAGAGCCCCGTCCTCTCTGGCGGTAAGCCTTCGCCCCACAAGATACAGGGCATCGGCGCCGGGTTTGTGCCGAGTATTCTGCGCCGGGACTATATCGATGAGATTGTCACGGTGACAAACGACGAAGCCATCAACATGGCGCGCCGACTAGCGAAGGAAGAAGGTCTGTTAGTGGGCATTTCGTCGGGAGCCGCCGTGGTGGCCGCCCTGAAAGTCGCGAGTCGAATAGAAAATGCGGGCAAGCTGATCGTGGTGGTCCTGCCGGATTTTGGAGAGCGCTACCTGACAAGTATTCTCTTTGACTCACTCAGGAATCAGGCGCTGCAGATTCCGACTTCGGCACTCGCGGGATGACGCATGTTTCATCACGGAAGGAAAGCGCGAGGAAACGCGCTTCGGCTTCGATGCGCAGATTAGGACTTGCGATGTCCCCGACCAGCCTGCAGCCGCAGTAGCGTGGCGACCAGCGCATCGACCTCTTCGCGAGTGTTGTAGAGCGCCAGTGAAGGGCGGACGGTGCTCTCGACGCCCATGCGGCGCAGGATAGGCTGAGCACAGTGGTGCCCGGAACGCACCGCGATGCCTTCTTGGTTCAGGGCAGCGCCTACGTCCTCAGTGCGGACATCATCGAGCACGAACGACAGCACGCCTGCCTTCTCACGCGCGGTCCCGATCAGCCGCAGACCGGGGACAGTTAGAAGCCCCTCGGTCGCATAAATCAGCAATTCATGCTCGTAGGCGGAGATGCTTTCCATCCCGATCTGATCTACATAATCGAGAGCTGCACCCAGTCCCACGGCATCGGCAATGTTGCCGGTGCCGGCCTCAAAGCGCCCTGGGGCTGTCTGGTAAGTAGTCTTCTCGAAGGTAACATCCACGATCATATTGCCGCCACCGTGCCAGGGTGGCATCGTGTCGAGCAATTCCAACTTTCCATAAACAGCACCAATGCCGGTAGGAGCGAAAATCTTGTGCCCGGAGAAAACGTAGAAGTCGCAGTCGAGGGCCTGTACGTCCGCGCGCATGTGAGAGACAGCCTGTGCGCCATCGACCAATACGCGCGCGCCGTGACGGTGGGCCATCTCTACCATCTCGCGCGCTGGTGTGATCGTTCCGAGCGCGTTCGACACCTGGCTGAACGAAACAATCCGTGTGCGTGGGCCTAGCAGTTTCTCGTATTCTTCGAGAATCACTTCGCCGCGGTCGTTGACCGGCGCCACTCGCAAGCGGGCGCCCTTCTCTGAACACAATTGCTGCCAGGGCACGATGTTGGCGTGGTGTTCGAGCCAGGTGATTACCACTTCGTCGTCCTTCTGCACATTGCGGCGGCCCCACGCTTGGGCGACGAGGTTGATTCCTTCGGTTGTACCTCGGACGAAAATGATCTCACGGGTTGAAGAAGCGTTCAGGAAGCGGCGCGTCTTTTCGCGTGCGCTCTCATAGGCGTCGGTAGCTCGGGCAGCGAGCGTGTGGGCAGCGCGGTGAATGTTGGAGTTCTCGTGCTGATAGAAATACGACAAACGGTCGATTACCGCGTTCGGCTTCTGGGTGGTAGCGGCGTTGTCGAGCCAGATCAACTGCCGACCGTGGACCCGCTCTTGCAGGATCGGAAAATCCTGGCGAATCAATCGCGGGTCGAGCGGACGCTTGGCGACGCCAAGCTCCCCTGGGGCTAGATCGGGACGGAACTCGAACGATTCGACGCCCTTTGGCAAAGACGTGGACTGTTTCGGTGTTCCTTCCTCATGGGAAGTTTCGCGGGGGACACTGGCGACCGCGGGCTGCGGAACGCCAGGGGGCGTCGTGGCTGCGGATGTACCAGGGAGCGCAGAGGACAGCTCGCGAAGATCGGTTTCAGTTGGAGGCCGCGTCGGCACTGACGAAGGCAGAACTGGAACGCCTGGGGGAGACTGCACACCGGGCACGCCAGGGAAAGAAAACATCTCAGTGATGGGGGGAAATGTTGGCGCGATTTTCCCGTACGCAGCTCGTCCCTCATCCGCCAAATCAGCAGCGTTTTCCTGAAGCACAGGCGATTGAACGGCATTGGGGATCGCAGGAATCGACTCGGGCGCTTTCGCAGAAGACGGGACGTCAAGCGAGGCCGGGGCCGCCTGTGTACTCGGTTGCGACACAATCGTTTCGGGAACACCTGGGGCCGACGCACCCGGAACACGGGGGAAAGAAAAAAGTTCATTCGAAAAATTGGGAGCAGTCGCCCATGGATCCGTCCTGGGCCCGCCGCCCGAAGTGCCTGGCGTCTGATATGGCGTCGGAGCGATCGGGACGCTCGGGACAGATGCCGTCGCGGCCGCCGGTGAAGACGGGGCCGCCGCCAGATCCGACCCGCTCGGCGGAGCGGTCGGCGGTGACGAAGGAATTGCCGGGACGCCGGGAAAAGAAAACATCTCCAGGGCAGGTGGAAACTGAGGGGCAGCGGCCCAGGGTCCGGCCCTCTCTCCTTCAAGTGAAGATGACGAGGGGCTGGGTATCGCGGATGGGGAAGCGGGAGTTGGAACTTGGGGCACGAGTGCCACCGCGCCAGCCAATGAAGCGGCAATCGCCCGGAAATCGGCCTCATTCCGCACGCCTATGGGCACCGCCGAGGGCATGTCTGGAAGCCCTGGAACAGAGCCCGAGTTTGGCACACCTGGAAAAGAGAACATCTCACGCGGATAATCCGGGACGGAAGTTCGCGGAATGGATCCCGAAGGCGCGCGCAGATCGACCTCATTGGGCGAGGCTACTGGCACGCTTGCGCTGGGCAGCGCCGCGAAAAACTCATTCGCGAGCCGCGCAAGCACTGCCGGATCGGGGAGTGCTGCTGCGAAGGGCGACGCACCCACGAACTTCTGCGCACCCTCTTCATGTGCGGGAGGCGAAGCCAGCGAGTCGGCCTCGAAGCGATCACTTGTACTCGTGGTATTGGTCGACATTCACGTTCTCCAGTACCCCGATGGCGTCTTCCGTCAGGACTGCAATGGAGCAGTAGAGCGAAATCAGGTACGAGGCGATCGCCTTGTGATTAATGCCCATGAACCGAACGGACAAGCTGGGCGAAACCTCGCCTGGCAGCCCAGGTTGGAACAGACCGATGACCCCCTGCTTCTTTTCGCCTGTTCGTAACAGGAGGATGCTGGTTTTCTCACTCTTGATTGCCAGCTTATCGGAGGGCACCAATGGGATGCCGCGCCAAGTCAAGAACTGCGAGCCAAACAGATTCACCGTGGGTGGGGGAACGCCGCGGCGCGTGCACTCGCGTCCGAACGCGGCGATCGCCCGCGGATGCGCAAGGAAAAAACATGGCTCTTTCCACACCTTGGCGATCAGTTCGTCGAGGTCGTCCGGCGTGGGTGCTCCCTTTCTTGTCTTAACCTTGAGCTCCGGAGCAACGTTATGGATCAAGCCGTATTCTGTATTGTTAACCAGTTCGTTCTCCTGCCGTTCTTTGACCTTCTCGATCATGAGACGCAGTTGCTCTCGGATCTGGTCGTGCGGGCTGCGGTACAAATCCGAAATGCGGGTCTGCACATCGAGAACCGTGGTCACCGCGTTGAGCGTGTACTCCCGCGGCTTTTCTTCATAGTCGACATAAATCTCTGGCAGATCGATTTCTTCGTCGGGGCTGCACTCAATCGTCCGAGTGCCCGGGCGTGTGACTTTCACTTTGTTGACGCGATAGGTGCCGGCTTCAACGGGCACCCACGACAGGAAGGTGACCAGCCAGCGGGGCGTGATCGCCTCCATCATCGGGACTGTTTTGGTGACATTCGCAAGCTGGCGGGCCTGCTGCTCGCTCAGCGTATGACGGACTTCGGCTTTCTCAGGCATGGATTAGCTCCTCAGTAGCAAAAGGGGAATGATTGTCGAATGCGATAAACAGAGAATTGTGGAGTTCAGTTGCGCAGAGGCAACGTCGCATAACTTGCGAACGGTAGATGTTGTCGACGGGATTGTCTGTGACTCGCATCACTGCGTTCTGAGACTTGATCTGCCTCATTGTGCGAAACGTAAGAAATCAGACACACTATCTCGCTGCGTGCAGAATTCCTGATGAGATGTAACGCTTCCGGAGGCTAATGTCAAGTTAACACATCGCCATTGTGGGAAATATGGGATCAACGAGAACGTCGGAATCGACTGCTCACGCCGGTTGGGCGTGATTTGGAAGTGCACGATCACGCGCCCGCTGTGGAAGCTTGCGCTCGATAGAACTTCTTCTTCGCGCGGGAGCGGATCTCGTCGAGCTCCGCGTGAAGCCTTCTGATTTCCGCATCCAGTTCGATGAAACTCAAGCACGGGGCCGTAATCAGCTTATCAGCCCCGATGCCGCCGTAATCGTGACCGGCGTTTGCTTTCACGCAGACACAGGCGGAGGGCTCCTTCGTAGATGGATCCCTCTCCAAGTACAAGAGATCGAGACTTGAGGTTTCCATGATGCGCTGATTATCCCACAATTCTTGGGCAAGGCCACAGCATAGCCTCAAAGGGTCGGTAACCTCCCAGGAACACTCCACCTAAACGCCGAGTGTGGTGGTCTTGGGATTCTCAAGATCACATCGAGTGAGGGCGTAAATTACTGATGCCACGCGCTGTTCCGTGCGGCGAAATGTGAAAGCGATTGCGCTCTCCAGACAGGGAATGCGCCCGGGGACCGGGCGATGGCTGCTAACGCAACCTCTTGCAGCAAAGCCCTTCCGCCCGAGAATCGGCCAAAGGCTTGCTACCATTAAGAAATAATGTCTATTATACTGCTAGGGATTAATGGGGCCTTTACTTGTGAGTGACCGGCAATTCGACATTTTGATCATTGGTGGTGGGTTCAGCGGGACGATGCTCGCTGTGCACCTGCTACAGGACACGGACTTGTCCATTGCCGTCATCGACCGGGGGACCCTGCCCGGACGAGGCCTCGCTTACGGCAGCCCGCATCAATTTCATCTCCTCAACGTGCCCGCCGGGGAGATGAGCGCATGGCCCGACGCACCCGATGATTTTCTACGCTGGGCAAGAACTCACTACGATGCTTCGTTGCAGGCGCGTAGTTTCCCACCCCGCTCCGTCTACGGCGCTTACGTGGGCAGCTTGCTGGAAGCGACTCTGGACGAGTTTGGTAAGGAGCGTTTTCAGTGGATTCGGGACGAAGCACGTTCGCTCCACCGCCGGAAAGGCAGACTCGCAGTCCAAACCAACCTAGGCACCGAACTGCTGGCAAGCGTCGTAGTGCTGGCGACAGGAAATTTTCCGCCCGCTAATCCTAAACTGCCCGGGCTCACAACTTCCGCCTCGTTGTATTTTCAGTTTGCCTGGGCCAAGAATGTGCTGGAAGAGCTGCCCACAACCGGCAGCGTTTTGCTGCTGGGTTCGGGGCTCACCAGCGTCGACCTCATCATGGCACTCAAATCGAAAGGCTTCCGTGGAGTGATTCACGTGCTTTCGCACAAGGGACTGTTTCCTCGCCCACGTCGCCAACAACGTCCGGATGAACCGTGGCCGATATTTTGGGATGAAACATCTCCTCGAACCGTGCGCGGTTTGCTGCGGGTGATTCGCAGCCAGGTACGAGCCGCTGCCGCCCAGGGCATCAACTGGCGAGCGGTGATTGATAGCCTCCGGCCGGTGACGCAGGAAATGTGGCGCTCTTTACCGATTGAAGAACAGCGCCGATTCGTGCGCCACGTCCGAGCCTATTGGGATGTGCATCGTCACCGCGTCGCACCGGAAATTGCTGACTTGCTTGACGACATGCGGAGCGACGGCTTAGTGCGTTTGCATACGGGAACGGTTACCCAATATTCCGAGAGCGATCACAGGGCTGAAGTCCGTTACCGGGACCGGGAAAGTCGAACCGTGAAGACGGTGCGGGTGGATCGTGTAATCAATTGCTCCGGTTCCGAAACAGATTGCCGACGCATCGATGAATCGTTTATTACCAGCCTGGTAGTGCAGGGATTCGCCCGTCCCGACCGTCTTTTCCTTGGCGTAGATGTCAACGAGCACGGAGCGCTGATTGATTACAAGGGCATGCCTTCGCATCGACTGTACGCGATCGGACCAGTGCGCAAAGGCTGCTTTTGGGAAACCACTGCCGTCCCTGAGATTCGCACCCAAGCCGCCACTCTGGCAGAACATCTAGCGGACATTTTCCAGCGAAGCAACCCTCGTTCCGGACGTGTGCTCAAGACTGCCTAGCTGAAAGGATGGCGACAGCAGGGACGCTAGTGCGGGATTTTCGATCTCAGAGGACCGTACAGCCAGGTTCCAGCCAGGGCGCTGATGATCGCGACGATCATCACGGTGACGCCACTGCCTACGAGCGCGAAGAGCGGTCCCGGACAAGCTCCGGTGAGCGGTCCATGAGTCCTTCCGATGTGATGGGATCTTTCTCCAGAGTCTTCAAGCCAGCGATGAAGTCTGTTACGCGTGATTTCGAGGGATGCACATTCACCGTTCGACTCATTTTCGATTTCTCCATCAGCGGGGCTACTGCGGACCGCAACTGAATGTTTCGCGTTATGACGGCCCGATGTGAAGGCTGGAAATGTCTTCCAGATACACTCCAGTGCTGTGCGCGCCCGGAGCGGAATCCCGGGTCGATGTGAAGATGAGCCAATGGCCATCCGGGGAAATAGACGGGTAGCCATCGAACGCATCGTTGTAGGTCAGGCGCACCTGCTCATCGCTGTTCAGATCGCCAAGGAATATTTCAAAGTTGTGGGGAGGCAGGACTTTTACGAAGACATAATGATGACCATCGGGCGCCGGGAAGGGCGACCAGTTGGTGCCATCGTCGTGGGTAAGCTGGCGCAGTCCGGTGCCGTCTTCGTTGATGGTGAACAGAACCATGGGCAGAGGGCTTTTGCGGGCGACGGCATCGGCCGTACGCCAGGCGCGAAAGATGATGGTTTTGCTATCACGAAATACGAAGGCGCCGCCTGGCTGCCAGCCGTCGAGGTGAGTGATCTGGACCGGATCGCTGCCATCAGGGTTCATCTTCCAGAGTTCCATTTTTCCCGAGCGCTGGCTGCCGAACAGAATCCACTTCCCATTGGGAGCGAGCGAGACCTCGGCGTCGTAAACCAGATTGTTGGTAAGACGCTTTACCTCGCTGCCATCAAGGTTCGAGGTATAGAGTTCAGAGCCCTGGGGATAGTCATTGGGATCGGAGTAGTTCGACTTGGGCAGATCTAAATGGTCGCGCGTGGAAGTCCAAATGATTCGCTTGCCATCCGGAAAGAAAAAGGAGCAGGCGTCGTCGCCGTGATCGTTGATGCGGCGAATCTCCGTGCCGTCGATCGCGAGCGTGTAAACGTGGTAGCTGGTGTCGCCTTCCTGTTTGGCGTTTCCGATGATGTGGCGGCCATCGGGAGCGAAGTAGAATTCGGCGCCGGGGCCAAGATTCGGAATGCGATGCACGGGGAACTCTTGGCCACCGGTCGCCGCGGGAGCGGACGGTGTTTGGGCGACAACCGCCGGGGCGATGAGTATCGTGAGAGCCAGTGCGAACCATCGTGATGGTGAGAAGCGTTGGTGTCTGTCGTCATTCATAGATCGAGGTGCATTGTTTCGTTTCATTTGGTCTTTCTCTTTCAAAGGCGCCCTTTCCAATCCGCGCTAGAACTGCAGTTTGAGGGCTACCTGCACGTTAAATGGTTCTCCGGGCCCGATGCCTGGCAAGCCAAACTGCTCGCCATTAGTGGAAGTGATGGGTAGCGTGAAGGGCGCCCCGGGCCCGGCGGGAATCAAGAGATTCGCACCCAAGAAAGTCGGATTCCCAAGGTTGGCGCGATTAAAAATGTTGAAGAGCTCGAACCGTAATTGCGCTTGCACGCGTTCGGTGATCGCGGTCGACTTGTCGAAGGAAAGGTCTACGTCCTTGAAGTTCGGACCGAAGAGTTGATTGCGGCGGAAGGTTCCGAACGAACCGGGATTGGGGAAGGCGAAGGCGTTCGGATTGAACCAGTAGACACCGCTGCTGGTGACGTCATGAGAAACGCCCGAGTAGGGATTGCCGACGAGCACGGGGCGGTCCAGGTTCTCGCCGGTGCCGCTCCAATCGCCGATGGCATCCAGATCGAAGGGCAAGCCGCTGCGGAGGCTGAGCGTCGAATTGACCGTCCAGCCGTGAGTGAGCCATTTCGGACCGTGCGAGCCTGGAATGTTGTATTGCACGAATGCAGTGAAGTTATGGCGACTGTCGAAATCGCTGTTGCCGTAATCGGCGTTCGGGTTGGTGCTGTCCTGCGGAGCGCCGCCGAAGCTCGAGATATCGAGCGTGTGCGCCCAGGTGTAGTGAAACTGCGACACCACGCCGTGCCAGTTCGAGGTGCGCAACGAAGCCTGGAGAGAGTTGTAGTTGGAGTTTGCGCGCGTTTGCATTTCGTCAATGACGCCGTAGCTTGGATACTTCGCATAGTACGGGCGCGTGATGTTGTTGCCATTCTGATCAAAATCCGCCGGATTGAAGTCGCTGCCGAGCGCGGATTGGTTCAGATCGATCAGTTCGAGCAGGTGGCGGCTTTGGCTGCCAACGTATCCGACTTGCAAAACCGCTGATTTTCCCAACCCCTGCTGGACGTTCAGGTTGAAGTTGTAGGTATAGGGAGTATGGAAGCGCTGACTTACCGAGTACAAGTTGGCGAAGCCGCCGGCGCTGGCTTGAGCAAAGATCGGCGACCCGTTTGAGGGGAGCAGAGTTCCCGGCGGAAGTGAAACGCTGACTGCCGGATTGGCGCCGATCGGGTTTTCCTGGACGCCGTTCGGTCCGCCGTTGAAGACGAAGCTGTTACCCAGAAACGGCGACACGTTGACCGTGTCGTAGTAGACCCCAAACGCCCCCCGGATGACGAAATCGTGACGGAATGTCGGTTGATATGCAAACCCGACGCGCGGTGCAAAATTGCGCCATTGCTGCGGGTAAAGCGAACCGATGCCCGAGCCCACCAGAACCAAACCCTGGTTCGGAAGGAACGTCGAAAGGTCCTGCTTGCCGTCGTGGATGGGCCCGATGTAGTCGTAGCGCAGGCCGAGATTCAGATTTAGCCGCGGAGCGACCTGCCAGTTGTCTTGGGTAAACAGTGAAAAGCTGTTCTGGAAGACCTTGCGTGCAGGATTCCCCTGCACGATGCTCGCGGTGTAAACCTCACCTTCCAGGAAGTCGGCGAGCGCCCCAACATTCCCATCCGTGATCAGCGGCGAATTCGCCCAAGGATCGGAAGTCAGCTGCTGATAACTGAATGCACCGCGTTGTCCGGTGTGTTGGTTGTCATAAACCTGCCCGCGTCGTATCTCGCCGCCGAAGCGCAATTGGTGCTTTCCCACAATGTATGACACTGCCTCGGTGATATGGCCGGTAATGTCTTCGCGTCCGGAGCTGGGCGTCGGACCAATCGGGTCGAAACTTCCGATGGTGATGTTTGGAGCCCCAGAGAGCGCCGGGTTGGTCACACCCGTGTTGAAGCCCAGCGCGACAGGATTGTAGCTGTGGTTCGCGTCCGCAAAGGTTTGGTGAAAGTAGTTCAAGCCGAAGGTGAACTGGCTGGTCAGCCGCGGAGAAAAGATGACGTTGTCCACCAGCGCCCAGTTCTCGGCATGCATCGGCGCCCGCTCGAAATAGGGCGTCAGGTAGGAACTCGTGGGAGCCGTCTGCGTTCCATCTCCCACGAACGCACTCAGCGACAGGTGATGGCTCGCAGTGAAGGAATGGTCAAACTTGATGATCCCGTTGTTGCTGTCACCATTCTCGTGGCCGGGGTTGAAATAATTATCCAGGATCGCGGGGCCGGTAAGAGCGTTTGCTGGCCACAGGTTCTGTAACAGCGTGAGCGAGACAGGATTTACCGCGATGGGGGAATAGTTGCCATACTTGCCGCCGGGATTGTTGAGCACGTCTTCCGCAGCAGCCTGGTAGGCGAGAGAGGGCTCGGTCACATGCTCAGGCAATCCGATGAGGAAGCTCTGGCGTTCAAAGGAGGCATAGTAGAATGTCGAGTTCTTGCGGATCGGGCCTCCGAGACTGAGGCCGTACTGCTGGTTGCGAATCTCTTGCTTTTCTGACCCGCTGGCAGCAAAAGGAGATACGACAGCCAGAGCTTCGTTGCGATTGAAGTAGTAGGCAGTACCGTGAATCTGATTCGTGCCCGACTTCAGCAAGATGTTGGCAACGCCTCCCGGATTTCGTCCCGCCTCCGCACTGCCCTGAGTGACGAGCGAGAATTCCTGCACTGAATCAAGCGGGAGCAGCACCCCGGGTATGCCATACACTCCGCCCTGATTGACGGCGGAAGTATTGTTCCAAAGATCGTTGTTGTCGGCGCCCTCGATTTGCCAGTTGATCTGGTCCCCCTGTGTCCCGTTGATAGCGCCGAGGAAGCCGACGGTATAACCCGCGTATCCGGGACTGAAAGATAGCAACTGGGTGAAGTCACGGCCGTTGAGAGGAATAGCCTCGACGGTCGAGTCATCCAGCACATTCGTCTGCGTCACTGTCGACGTCTCCACGGCTAAGCCGTTGGAACTCACGTCCGCGCTGCCCTGGGAGGTAGCGATTTCCAGGTGCACGGGCAGGCTGCGCACTACTCCGGCCTCGATGGGAATGTGAGGCGCGACAGCGTCGCGGAAGCCGTCCTTATGCGTGGACACGGAATAGGCGCCGATGGGGAGATCGGGCAGGGAGAAGTCACCGGCAGAGGTCGAAGTCGTGGAATAGACCAATCCGGTCGAATCGCTCTGCGCTCTTACCCCGACCCCGGCGACGACGGCGCCGGTCGGGTCGAACACCGTCCCGCGGATCCCGCCGCGAAAGGTTTGAGCGTGAGTTATGTTCCCGATGGAGAGCAGTGCGAACAGAACAGCTACGGACCCGATGCGATGGCGCGCCATGTCTTGTTTTCGCCCCTTATGGAAGTATGTCTATTATATTAATCGACATCATAGCCTTGCAAGTCTTTTTTGTTCGATCGATTTTGCGTATGTGCATTTTCGTGCACACGTCTCCGAGCGCAATGAACGATGAGAGTGCAGGGCGATGATCGCCTAGTGCGGCAACTGCGGGCGGAGCACGCCGTAGAGCCAGGTGCCGGCCAACGCACTCAGGATGGCTGCTGCCATGACGGTGACACCATTGCCGACCAAGGCGAAAAGCGGGCCGGGGCACGCTCCAGTGAGTGCCCAGCCGAGCCCAAACATTGTTCCGCCGACCGCATAGCGCACACCGTAGCCGAGAGTTTTTGGCGGAACGTAGACGGGTTCACCACAGATTGTTCTGGCGCCCAGCGCCCGCAAAACCGCCAGGGAGGCTGCCGCGACCACAATCGCCGAGACGATGATTTCGTACATGCGAGGAGATTGGAAGCGGAACATTTCCTGGATTCGGAACCAAGAAACAACCTCGGACTTCGTCAGTACGATACCAAAGCCAATGCCGAGCAGAAGGTACGCCAGCAAGCCGATTCCAGACTGCCTTTGACCCTGCCGGGGTGTTTGCTCGGTTGTAGATTTGTTGGACATTGCTCTCACAAGAACAGCGGAAGAAGAAAATGAGTTGCGATAAGACCACCGGCGAAGAAACCTACCACCGCGATCAATGACGATAGCTGCAGGTCAGCAAGGCCGGAGATGGCGTGACCGGAAGTGCAACCTCCGGCATAGGCGGTCCCGAACCCGACCAATACTCCGCCCAAGACCACCGAGACAAATCCTTTGAGTGTGAGCAACGCAGACCACGCGAATATTTCGCGCGGCGCCAGTCCGGAGAAATCGTGGATGCTCAGTTTCGTCAGCGCGATCCTGGTCTGCTCCGAGATTGCGATGTTCTGCGAACCTCCCCAGTGCGAAGCGAGGAAGCCTCCCACCAAGATGCCGACGACGAAAAAGAGATTCCAAAGGCCGGTTCGCTTCCAGTCGTAACGAAAGTAATCAAGCTTGCTGGGCAGGACAGCCGAACACAGATGCCTCAGGCTACTCGACACTCCAAACACCTTGTTATCCACGATTAATAACGCGGGCACGAACAAACCAATCACCGGCCCGGCCACATACCATGGCCAGGGGCCGGAAAAGGAAACGAACGTCGAGATTACGTTGCCGATCATTTGCCTTCGCGATCACTGTTCCAATACTACCTGCCCCACCCAAAGCTGATGCCGACCGAGTCCTGATACATGTGTAGGTTCGCGTTGGCACCCGGGATCGGAATCGAGTTCACGCCATTCACCGTCTTTTTGAAAGCGTGCTGATAAGCGACGTTGATCTCTTTACCGTTGCTTAGCCCCCACGTCAGTCCAGCAGTTAGATGATTCTGCACCACAGCGGGCGCGAGCAGGTTGAAGAAAGTCTGAGTAGCGTCAAAGGGCAATCCCGAGTGGTTGTAGCCGCCGCGCAGCGTGAGTGCGGAACTGGCTTTGAAATTGATTCCTGTCTTTATCGCCGTGATGTCATGCCATCCGAAGCCGGGGCCGTTGTTGGCGCCCAATTGAGCCTGGTTCGAGTCGAGATTCGCAATCGATTTCACCTGTCCGTAGAGAATACGCTCGACATCGAAGGCGACGGTCGCCTTGGGATGGACCTTCACCGCGACGCCGCCGGCAAAGTTGGCGGGAATGTCGAATCCGCCTTGCTCGGCGAACAGCCCTTTGTATTTGTCGAACTTCTGCATGTAGGTACGGCTCTGGTACGTTGCACCAACGCTCAGATACTGACTGATGGTTCCCAACCATCCCACACGGAACCCTGCGCCATAGGAGGCGTTGTAACCGCGATTGGTGACGTCGCCAGGAGAACTGGAAGCGACAGGGTTGTCGAAGTTCTGCAGACCACCAGCGGAGAATCTCTGCCACCCCACATTCAGCGAGGCACCGAAGGCATTGTGCGAGTTCGCCTTGAACGCCACCGTCGGGGCTACGAACAACTGCTCAAGATCGACTCCCGCTCGGGTGCTACCTAGGAGGGGAATCGGAGTGGTGTAGGAGGTGTTCATTCCGCCGTTGCCGTAGATCGAAACGCCGAGAGACAAGTTGGGATTGACCAGATGGTTGTAGCCAATCTCGGGAATGAAGTAATTCTTGTGCCGGCTGGCATCGTAAGGGCCGTCCGCGAATCCGGTTCCGGTGATCGTTGCGCCCCGAATGGGACGGAAATAAGTCATTCCGAAGTCAAAGCGGTTTCCGACAAAAACCATACCCGCTGGATTGGTCGCAGCCGCCAGGCTGTCTTGGGGAAAAGCAAGACCAGCGCCTCCCCACCCTTGCTGCTTAATGCCGTAGCCCGTCGAAAAGTAGCCGTCGGTAGCAGAGGCGGGGATAGTGAGAAGCATGATAAGTGCCAGCAATTTCTTGCGGTCGAGATTCATGCGCGGGGAGCTCTCCTTCGATTGAGGTTTGCACATTACAAGTTTGTACATCGATATACTAGAGTATCATGGCGCGAATAGGCAACGCAGCTTAACCGCAAACGGGAAACACGGTATGTTCTTTAAACGGCGAGAGCCGACTCAGTCACGAACGGCAGTTGGGCTTTTTCCCAAGCGCTAAAACCACCTATCACGTTCGCCACGTTCCGAAATCCGGCGCGCTGTAGCAGACTGCAGGCAATCAGACTTCGATAGCCGCCTTTGCAAAGAACGGCGATCGGCACCTGGTGGTCAACCTCGGGCATTGAGTCTTTGAAGTCGTCAAGAGAGCGCCAGATCGCACCCTCGATGTGACCAGCTTCCCACTCCGGCTTGCGGCGCACGTCCAATACTTGAACCCTGTCATTCTGGAAACGATGGTTCAAGATTGGTGCATTAATCTGGCTCAACTCGGTCAGAGGCAGCCCGGCCGCGGTCCATCCCTCGACTCCATCTTTTAAGTAGCCGCGTGCGTCGTCGATTCCGACTCTGGCCAGCCGCGTTCGTGCTTCCGACAATTGCTCCTGTGACGCCGCAATCAGCACTGGCTGAGAAGATAAACCTAGAAGGCTCCCTGCCCAGAATGCGAATTCTCCAGAGAGCGGGATGCTGACTGCGCCGGGAACGTGCCCGGAAGCAAACTCATCACCCGGGCGGACATCCAGTGCGATCACTCCCTCGACAAGCAAGGACTGCAGTTCTTCGGGTGAAATTGGAGCGAGTGTGGAAAGTTCTGACAAGGAAGGCGCACCCGCTCGGTTGATCCGTGCATCCTGCGGAAAGTATTCCGGACGGGGCGGCAGGTTGGTGGTCAGTTGCCGAATGAACTCTTCCCTGCTGCCGATCTGCAGAGCGTAGTTAGTCAGCCGTTCGGTGCGGATCGTGGAGAAGCGCTCCGCGCGCATCTTGCGCCCGCATAGAGAACCGGCACCATGGGCGGGGTAGACAAGCACATCGTCGGGGAGCTTGAGCAGTTTGTGATGCAGGCTGTCGTAGAGCATTCCCGCCAACACTGCGGGAGTGTGAGTTTTCGACAGATCGGGGCGCCCCACATCCCCGAGAAACAGTGTGTCTCCGGACAGAACCGCCCAGGGATCGGCGGACGTGCTTTCATCGGTGACCACCAAGCAGACGCTCTCTGGCGTGTGCCCCGGCGTTTCCAGAACTGTGATCCGCATCTTGCCTACCCGCAGTTCGAAACCGTCGCGTACCTCCACGTGGGGAACAGTTGCTCCCGCATTGGGACCGATGTAAATCTTGGCCCCGGTACGTGCCGCCAACTCTTTGTGTCCGGAAACGAAGTCAGCATGCAGATGGGTCTCAAAGATGTGGCGGATCCTTAGCCCATGCTCCCGTGCTGCATTCAGGTAAACATCCACGTCGCGCTGTGGATCGATCACCACTGCTTCCCCCTGTGACGCCAGCATGTAAGAAGCGTGAGCCAAGCAGCTCAGGTAAAACTGTTCAAAGTACAGCGTCGATCCTTCGCCCTGACGAGCAATCGCTGCGATCGAGGCCGGGCGAAGGCTTTTGGGATCTGACTCCGGGGCGGGATGCGGCATCTCGCCGGCGGTTAGCAGAGTATTTGCCAACTCTGAGACTTGGACCCGAAGCTCGGGAACAGCGATGGTTTCCCACAAGCTCCCCTTACGAACTGGTCCAATGGTGTAGAGAAAATCCGAAGCGGCACCGTCGGCATCGATCAAGGCTCCATCCTGGGAGACATCCAGGCCAAGATACAGAGGATCGGGGCGGACCATTCTCTGGCGTAGAAGGTTTGTGAGCAGAGGATTGTCGACTTTGCGAACATCACTCTCCGGGCCCGTACAGTTAATGACGCGGTCCACGCGCAGACGTTCAAGCTCTCCGGTCCCGCGGTTCTGGTAAGTCACATCGACTCCGGCAGTGTGTTCGGCGTACGCGATAATTCGCCCGGCATGCGTCTCGATCTGGCCCTTTTGAATTTGCGACGCAAGCCGCGCACCGATTTCTGGGGCTACGCGGTGGCGATGCACGTCCCAGTGGGACCGGACATGGCGCAAGAACCGGCGCTGCTCCAGCAATGAAAGGGAGCGCCAGATTTCTTGCGTGAATGGACGAAGAGAGTCAATCGCCGCTCGCCATCCACTTCCTGCTCTTTCCGCTGCTTCTACCTGAGTGCGAATCAAGCGCAGAAGTCCGCGCACGGTTCTGGGAGAACTTTGGTCCCAGAAAGGCTGGCAGGCAGTAGTCGCTTTGTGAGTCTGTGGCAGCAAGCCACGCCGGGAAAGCATGTGAATGGTGCCGCCGAAGCCGCTTTCGCGCAACGTAATAGCGACATCAACACTGGTGAGGCCGGAACCGACCAGCAGAACGCTGCCGTCCTTGGCGAGGTCGCTAGGCGCACTAGCCGCCCACGGATTGGGAACATAGCGCTGGCTGTGTGGTGTCTTTCCCGGGAGTCGGGGATCTCCGGGCGGAAAATTGCCAAGTGCAATCACCACCTTCTTCGCGAGTCGCCTCCCGCCACTGCGAAGACGGATCTCTGCCGCACCCTCAACCCAAGCTACCGAGACAGCTTCATCTTGCACATGTTCGAGCCGGCCGGGATAACGTTCGATTTCTTGCTGCAGCAGGGATGCGGCATACTCCCCATAAACGCGGCGTGGAAGATAATCGTCGGGAGTCACGCCGGGGTCGTGGTTGAGACGCGCCCAGCGCAGAAAGTGCTCCGGATCGTCCGGATAGGCGCTCATGTTCCTTGCCCGGACATTCAGCAGGTGTTCCGTGCACCGGGTGCCGTAGGCCACACCGCGGCCTAAGCGAGCATTTCTCTCAATGAGAATTACGGAGACGGTGCCGCCGGACTTGCTCAACAACTGGGCCGCGAGAGTCGCTCCCGCAAATCCTCCTCCAACGATTGCGACCGTGAACTGGGGGCCCACCAGGCTTTCGCTTCGATTCGCGTGCATCCTGACTCCAGTATTAAATCTATGTCGATCAACCTACTCGACACGCAATCCAGGGACCACCGACATGGCCTTTTCGAGCCTTTAACCGCTTTGGCGAACAGCTAGTCCTTCTGGGAAGACTATCCGTTTCATCCCGAGGGAAAGAATTTGCCGTGTTCACCACTCCTCTGGGAGATGCATGGGAATTCTATCAGCCAATGTCTAGTACCTCCATCGGCTATATGGTATAGTCTCCAAAACTTGGTTGCCATGCCACTTTCGTGGTGGTGATCGGACGGTTCGTGCCGAGGTCCTGAGGGCCGCGCCTCTGGGGGCCGTAAGCCAAATTGATCAACTGGGGGAGATTCCTATGAGTCAGATTCGTTCGGAAGTACTTGCGTCCAACCGCGCCTATACCGCTAACTTTGGAGACAGGGGCAAACTGGCCTTGCCGCCAGCCCGCCGCTTTGCAATTCTCACCTGCATGGATGCCCGCCTCGATCCCGCCAAATATGCCGGCCTAGCCGAAGGAGACGCGCACGTGATCCGCAACGCTGGTGGACGGGCCAGTGACGACGCCATCCGGTCCCTCGTGATCAGCTACAAGCTGCTGGGCACCCGGGAATTCTTTGTGATCCACCACACCGACTGCGGGATGGAGTTTTTCACGAATGAAGTCATGCGCGGGCTGCTGGCTTCGAGCCTGGAAACCGCGGAATTGACGCCGAGCGGTTTCCGCGATGTAGGCCACGGTCCCGGATCCACTGCCGGTGAGTACATCGAATGGCTTACCATCCGCGATCAGGCTCAGGCCGTCGTTGACGACGTCGAGCGTATCCGCACTCATCCGCTCGTTCCTAAATCCATACCTGTCAACGGGTTCATCTACGACGTGCGTTCCGGAAAATTGATTGAAGTGGAAGGCGCCACCGAAATAGGGAAGGCTGCCTGATATCTGAGGAAGACGAGCTAGGCTGTGTGCCCGTCACGTTGCGCAACTACAAACTCATGCGAACTCTCTGGCTCAATGCCCTTGCTGTCACTGCTGTAGTGATTGCCGTGACGCTGGTTGTGGTCAAGAACATTCAAGGCGATACCTCGAACGAACTGCTGAACGTCTCCTATGATCCTACCCGTGAACTGTTCCAGGATCTAAATCGCCAGTTCAGCGCGCAATATGCAAAGCAGACCGGCAAGAAACTGACGATTCAGCAGTCCCACGGCGGCTCGTCACGCCAGGCGCAGGCCGTCATTGATGGCCTGGCCGCCGATGTCGTCACCCTGGCACTGCGCTCCGATGTCGAAGCTCTTCACAAACGTGGGCTGATCGCCGATGGCTGGGCCCAGCGGTTGCCAGACAATTCCGAGCCGTACACTTCGACCATTGTGTTCGTTGTCCGCAAAGGAAATCCCAGGAACATCAAAGATTGGCCCGATCTGGTTCGGCCCGGCGTTTCCGTCATCACGCCGAATCCGAAGACATCGGGAAACGGAAAACTCAGTGTTCTGGCCGCCTGGGGATCGGTAATCTACCGCGGTGGGACCGAAATGCAGGCTCTGCAATACCTCAAAGCGCTCTACCAGCACGTACCCGTTCTCGACACCGGCGCTCGCGACGCGACCAATACGTTCACCCAAGAGAAGCTCGGAGATGTCCACCTAACGTGGGAGAACGAGGCTCTTCTCGAAGCGGAGGAATACCGGGGCGATCTGGAGATTGTGTATCCTCCGGTGAGCATTCGCGCCGAACCAAGCGTTGCCTGGGTTGATGCTAATGTGGCGCGCCGAAAGACCGAAGCCTATGCCAAGGCCTACCTGGAATTCCTCTACACCGACCAGGCACAGGAAACGATCGCCCAGCACGGCTATCGCCCCATCAATCCCGAAGTACTGAAGAAACACGCGAACCGTTTTCCGCAGATCGATCTCTTCCCTGTCACCATACTTGCCAAAAATTGGGACGAGGCGCAGCAGAAGTTCTTTGCTGAGGCCGGCGTCTTTGACGCAATTCATCCAGGGCAGGCAAAACAATGAAGCTCGACTACTCCTGGGGAAACGCGCGCCACGATTTGCTAGCCGGCGTGACTGTCGCAGCAATCTCTCTGCCCCAGGCCATGGCTTACGCCCTCATCGCGGGCGTTGACCCTCGCTTTGGCTTGTACTCCGCCATTGTGGTCACACTCGTGGCTTCGATCTTCGGTTCGTCGTCCCACTTGATTAACGGCCCCACCAATGCCATCTCACTGGTGGTATTCAGCGCGCTTGCCTTCTTTGATCCCGATGCCCGCTTCGATGCCTACCAGGCTATGTTCCTGTTGGGGATCATGATCGGAAGCATCCAGATTCTGATCGCCGTTTTCAAACTCGGTGACCTGACACGCTATATCTCAGAATCAATCGTCATTGGTTTCATGGCCGGGGCAGGCACGCTGGTGGGCCTAACGCAACTGGGAAACCTGACCGGCATTCGCGACCGCGGTACTGGACAGCAGCATGTGCTTTACCGGCTCTGGCTCACGCTTAGCGCCGGCCATATAAATCCGCGAGCCCTCGGCATTGGATTGGGAACGATTGTCCTGGTTGTCGTGCTCAGAAAGTTGGCACGCAAATATCGTCTGCCGCAGCTCGATATGCTCCTGGCCTTGATCGTTGCAGCGGTAGTAGCTGCCGCGTTCGGCTGGTCGAAGCCTGCGCTAGACGGCAAAACGGTCCTATCGGTGGTCGGCAGCGTTCCCCGCAGTCTGCCGTTACCTCATGTTCCTGAAATCAAGTTCTGGTGGGTGAAGGAATTGTCGGGAAGCGCGCTGGCTATCGCTTTCCTCGGACTTCTAGAAGCATTGGCGATTGCCAAGTCGATTGCCAACACCACACGTCAATCGCTCGACTACAACCGGCAGTGTCTTGCTGAAGGTCTGGCCAATCTTACCGGTGGATTCTTTCAGTGCTTGCCGGGTTCCGGCTCCCTGACCCGCTCGGCGATCAACTTTCAGGCCGGAGCAGTGAGCCGCGCTTCCGGCGTATTCGCAGCGGGAACAGTCGGCCTGGTCGTGATTGCTCTCGCGCCCTTCGCCCGTTACATTCCCAAAGCCGCTCTAGCCGGGCTCCTGCTGGTCACGGCTGCAAGACTAGTCGATTGGAAGAGGCTCAGCTATGCCATGCGGGCCTCCCGCTACGACGCAGGCTTAGTCTTGGTTACCGCCCTTTCAGCGGTCTTTATCAGCGTCGAGTTCTCTATTCTGATCGGCGTGGCTTTGTCGATTCTCTTGTTCGTTCCTCGCGCCGCTCTTCTGCGCTGGTCTGAACTCGTGGTCAGCAGCGAGCGCGTCGTTCGCGAGCGCTTGCCAGACGACCCGCCTTGCACGGCAATGCTGCTTTACGATCTGGAAGGTGAACTGTTCTTTGGTGCGGCGCCGGAACTGGATCGTTGTTTCGATCAGGTCAAACAGCGCACACGCGACGAGAACATTCGCTTCGTCGTCTTGCGCCTCAAACGCACACGAAATCCTGACATGGTTTCGCTGGAACGCTTCGACCACTTTCTGCATGACATGCAGGCCCGCGGCGTAATTGTGTTGCTCTGTGGTGTTCGTCCGGAGTTTGCCAAGGCGATGGCGAATCTGCGCTTCCAGGAATGGCTTCCCGCGGACCGTATCTTCCCCGAAGAAGACGAGAAATTTTCTGCGACCCTCAAGGCGGTTCGCTATATCTATGATTTGTTGAAACAGAACTCCTGCGATCACTGCGGACAGAATGACCTGGTGGGGGCGGACCGGCAACCACTGTATTACTTGGTTTAGTTCGTGATGTTTTGACGTTCAAGGCTGACATCACTTCCTCATGGCATCCGCCCACGGCGCCGGGCTGATGTTGTTGCCGATTCTGATGGCGCAGCCAATACCTGGCATGACGCACACGATGGGAGGAATGACTGCGGTGCCTTCGTCGTTGAGCCCATCCGCGGTTGGATTGGCCGTCCTGATCCCACACTGCAAGCATGTTGGCCGTGGCTGGAATCCTTGCCTTCCTAATTCTTTGAGACCTATGAAAAAGTAGGGCTGCGGCTGCTGCAGCACGCATGGCTCAATTTTGACCTTCTCTGGGCAATCGCCTTAATAGTGGCTGGATTTGCTGTCTTGTTCTTTTGAATTGAGCCGCGATTCCGCCGAGATTCACTCCACAATTTGCTCCGAGGAAGCTACCCGACGGATAGGCAATCTTGACCTACCGTTCATAATAATGTACATTAAGGCTTTTAGTGAACATTACTCTGGACATTAGCTATGAGGACCAGCCGATCATCCGTCGTAATGCCATTCCCGGTAAGGCATGCCCTGCGCCAGCTCGGCCGCGACATCCGTGACGCCCGGCGGCGGCGGCGCATCCCCGCGGCCATCGCGGCGCAGCGCGCCTCGATCAGCCGCACGACCCTCGTCAAGCTTGAAAAGGGCGATCCCGGCGTCGCGATCGGGATATACGCCACGGTCCTTTTTGTGCTGGGGATGGCGGACCGGCTGGGCGATCTCGCCGCGCCGAAGAACGATCCCGTGGGCCTGCAGCTCGAAGAAGAAAACCTGCCGCAGCGCATTCGCGTGGCGCGCAGCCCGAAACGCACGAAAGACAAGTGATGGACAGAGAGGCTCTCGTATACGTGGATCTCGACGGCGTCCCCCACCTGATGGGGCGTCTCTGGGCCCGTACGCGCAAGAACAAGGAAAGCGCCACCTTCGAATACGACACGACATGGCTGGAAAATCCCGCGCGATTCTCTTTGGAACCAGCCTTGCAGGTTGGACCGGGCCCGTTTCACACGCCGGCAGACACACCCATGTTCGGTGCCATCGGCGACTCCGCGCCCGACCGTTGGGGGCGAGCGCTCATGCGCCGCATGGAACGCAGGCGCGCGGAGCACGAAGGCGGGGCGCCGCGCACGCTCCAGGAAATCGACTTCCTGCTGCAGGTGGACGACGAGGCTCGTCAGGGCGCGCTGCGCTTTGCGGAAAAAGAAGGCGGCCCCTTCCTGCGGGAGGAGGGCGTCAAGCGCATCCCCCCGCTGATCGAGCTCCCGAAACTGCTCTCCGCGGCCGAACATGTGATGGAAGAAAAAGACACCGAGGAGGAACTGCGACTGCTGTTCGCGCCCGGCTCCTCACTTGGTGGCGCGCGGCCCAAGGCTTCCGTCAGGGAAAAGGACGGCCATCTCGCCATCGCGAAATTCCCACGGAAGGACGATGAAATCAACACGGTGGTCTGGGAAGCGGTCGCACTGTCCCTCGCGAAGAAATCTGATATTCCCGTGCCCCAATCCCGTGTCGAAAACATCGCTGGCAAGCCTGTGCTCCTCCTGCGACGCTTCGACCGCGACGGTGAACGGCGTATCCCGTTCCTCTCCGCGATGAGCATGCTCGGATCGAAAGACAGAGAAACCCGAAGCTATCTGGAAATTGTTGACGCGTTGCGCCAGCACGGTGCTGCGCCGCAAGCCGATATGGAAGCGCTGTGGCGGCGGCTGATTTTCAACATACTGATCTCCAACACCGACGACCACCTGCGCAATCACGGCTTTCTGTACGAAGGCCAGGCAGGCTGGCGCCTGTCGCCCGCTTACGACCTCAACCCGGTGCCGACCGACATCAAGCCGCGCATTCTCAGCACCGCAATCAACGAAGACGACAACACGGCCTCACTCGCACTGGCGATGGAGGTGGCGGGATATTTCGAACTGGACGCTGGCAAGGCCCGCAAAATAGCCGCACACGTCGGGAAGGCCGTCTCTAAATGGCGCGATGAAGCCACACGGCATAGTCTCGCCAAAGGCGAAATCGACCGCATGGCGTCGGCATTTGAGCATGATGATCTGAAAGCGGCTCTCGCAGCGCGGTAAGTAGAAAGAGCAGCACGATGCACGGCATATTGTTTGCCTTCACAAGGTATTTTCTTTTCCCGCTCGGGGCTAAACGCCTACGTCGACTGGCAGACCGGCTTCATCAAAATCCTTGCATTCAAAACCGCCAAGGTTGCCGGGATATCCGAGTTGATTTGAAATTATCCGGGTCCGGCCGATCGTCTGATCGTCGCATTCATGCGTATGGCCATACACCCAGAGGGCCGGCTGGTGAGTCCCAATGATCTCCACCATGTCCAGGGAATTGAATGCCGGCGTGAGAGGGCCGCCTTTGTATTTGGAGTTGGGATTGATGACCGGTGCATTATGGCTGATAACCACGCGCGGACCGCTTATATCCTTCCCGAGCCAGTTCAGCAATTTCGACGCGAAGTTGTTATGCAGGGCAGCGGCGTCGACTGGACTGAAGCGTGTTCGGTCGGGATTGCATATCAGCCGGAAGTCATTCATTTGATCCTGGGCGGTTTCCATGGCGCGTAAGTCGCCGCCGTTGAAATCCGTCCACATCGTGCCGCCGAAGAAATTGACACCCCCGATGCTGACCTCTTCATCAAGCAGCAGCTTCACATGCGGATGTCTGTCTACGAGCCACGCCTTGAATCTATTGTCCTCTTCGTTCATTGGTCGCCGCGTGTAATATTCGTGGTTTCCTGTCACATAGAGGACGGGTTTCTTCCATTTCTGTAAGAGCCGATCGAGCGGGTCGTAATCTTCGAGCGTAATGATATCGCCTGCCAGGATCATCACATCTCCATTGGCGTCTGGCGGTAACATCCACCCCGAGCCAAATTCAAGATGCAGGTCGCTATAAGTAATGATTCTCATGCTCGTAAGAGAACGCTTGTTTGAACCCGTCTTTCTCAAGTGCCAGATCTCCTCCGACAGCGGTTTTTTTGCACTGTCTCGATGTGTAAGAGGACGATTCCCATCAACAGCGATTCAACTCGGGGCGGAGCGTGTTTCGTGGAACTAGAAATCTGACATCCCCCGGATAGCTGAATAATAAGCCGAGGCGCAAAGGCCAGTGTCAAGGCTCTTGGACCGCGAATGCGGCGCGCGAAGCGCGGCCTTGACACTGACCGGGCCTTGGCTATGCTCTGGCTATCCGGGGGATGTCATTTCGGAATTGCATCACTAGAGACCAAGACCCAAACCCTGACCAATCTGATTCGTGTGCGTGGTTTGTGGTTCTATCTTGTGCGCTCCTGGCTCTTGCTGAATCGCGGGTGAATGGGACACGTCGCGGCTGAGTTCCTGCCCCAGCGTCGATGCATTGTTCGTATAAATCTGCGCGTCGTAGCGTCCACGTGAGACCGAGACATAGGCCATGCGGCTGTTGAGCAGGTCCTTCGCGCCCAACTCGGTGTCCACGTGAATGAGGACACGGTCGGCAGTCTGTCCCTGGCTGGAGTGGCTGGTCATCGCATAGGCATAGTCGAGATGCGGATGCTTGTGTGTCGTAAGCTCGACCGGACGACCGCCGTCCATCTTCAAGCGCAGCCGGCCGTGTCCGTCGATGATCTCGATGATCCCTAACTCGCGGTTCGCAACTCTGACCTCGTTGGCCGGCGCAGTAAATTGGATGCGGTCGCCCACTGAAAAACTCCGCATCTCCTCGCGGAAGACGGAAACGCCCTGCTGTCGGCGCGGATCGTAAGTGCGCTGCGTGCCATCTTGCAGCTCGACTGTCAGCCGGTTTTTCGGAGCGTCGATACTCTTCACCTGTGCGTACTCGCCTTTCCCGATGCCGGTCTCCTTTGAGGCGCGAGAGTAGCGCAGCACATCGCCCACCTCATAGCGCTCGGCCCACGTGCGGTCCGCGCCAGTGAGGTCTTGGCGCGGCACTAGCGTCCTGATGCGGTGCTCCTCGTTGCTGACGATGCCACCCCGCTGCAATTCGGCATGGACGCGCTGGTTGATCTCCATGCGAGAGCGATTGTCGGGAGAAATCACCAGCGTATTGTCGGGTGATTTTGCATAGTCTTTTGCAATAGCGGCGATGCGCTCGTCGTGGTTTTTGATCTCTTGGACTCGACCTTGCCGGTCAAGACTCTGGACTGCTTCGCGCACTTCACCCCGCGCAAGCTGCGCGACTACCCGCTTCAGTTTTGGGTCTTTCTGGCGCACAATCTCTTCGAGCTTCACCGTTCTCATACCCGCGTCCTGGAGCTGCGCGAAGGGCCTCCCGGCCTCAACCGCCTCGTGTTGCCGCCGGTCACCGACGAGCAACACACGGTCATTCGGATGGAGCCGGTTCACAAACTCATGCACCTGCCTGGTCGATGCCAGAGAGGATTCGTCGAGCACATAGAGCCGTTTTTCGCCGGTATCCGGCTGCTGTCCACGTACCAGGTGCTTCTGTAGCGTGGATGTCTCCATACCTGCTTCCCCGAGCTTCTGCGCCGCGCGGGACGTTGGCGCGAAACCTTCCACTCTATAGCCGTCGGCCTCCGCACCTTCGCGGATCACGGACAGAGTTGTCGTCTTGCCAGCGCCTGCGATGCCATCTAACCCGACAACCTCCTCCCGCGAAAGAAAGATCTCGTCTACTGCTTGGCGCTGTGAAGCATTGAGTTCCGGGTGACGGTCTTCCGTGGCGATGCGCACTTGCGGCGAGACCAGCATGGGATCGCTATAGTCGCGCCGATTGCCTTCCTGCATCCGGCCAACGATCTCGCGCTCCATGTGCACCATCGTCGCGGTCGTGTATTGTTTGCCAGCACCAATGTGCGAGACTTCGCGGAACTCCCCGGTCTCGATCCGGCGCTCGAACTCCTGCCGGACCTGGGCATGGGTGGTTTCTCCCATGCCGCGCACCAGCGCTGATTCAAGGATCGCGCGGCGATCCTGCACAGCCGATCTCTCAAAGACATGATCGCGCGCCCATGTCACGGCCTGCTTCGCCTGAACCTCTGACTCCGGGATCTGGTATCGCCGATGTTGGCGCGCCTGTGCGACGACGCGGTCCGCCTGATGCCCGTACTGTGCGGCCAACTCGCGGTGCCGTTGTAAGACTTCCCCCGGCGACAGCAGTTCCTTGCGGTCGCGAGTATGGTGGGCCGCGATCTGCGCCGCTGCAGCTCCGTCGATTCCTTGTTCGCGGAGATGATCTTTGATCTGTTCACGTCGCGGGCTGGAAGCCTCCAGATATTCCTTCGTGTAGCCTTTTATTTCCGGCTGTCCATGCTTGCCGCGCTCCAGTTCGTAGCCGAGCTTTCCGAGACGCAAGGCCAATTCAGTTCGGTAGACCGCCGTGACGTAGCGCTGTGACACGAACATCTCGTGTGGCTGCAAAGCTCGCATCTGCTTCCCATTTTCGAGACCGTCCTCGCGCTCGGTCATGTTGAAGATCACGGCATGAGTATGAAGCTGGGGCGCAGCATAGCCACCGACGGGCCGCGCGGTGTCGTGCTCGAAAGTGGCGGCGATGAGCTTTCCGGTCGTCTCCGGGGCATGGACATTGCCGATCCGCGCTTGCGTGTATCGTTCAAGCTCCTGAAGTGCCGCGCGTACACTCTCCCGATGGGCTTCCCGCACCCGCTCATCGCCGCCCACAAGAGCGGTAAGCGATACCGACTTCGGCGCAGAGAATGTGGCGTCCCACCCGGCGCGATGCTCCGCGCTGGTCACCTCTCTGCCAAATTTGCCTTCATACGTTCTCGAAACTTGATGCCGAACGAGCTGCTCTTCGCTGTGCGGATGCTGGCCTTCACTCAGTCGCGCAAAGTGTTCGGAACCAATGCCACCTTGCAACCGCCACTGCTCGGCGAGTCTGCCCTGCCATTCCGAATGGCCCTGCTGATCGCGGCTCCAGTAGTTCTGTTCCTGTGAGGCAAACTCCCGCACATGGTAGGCCTGTGCCTGGCTGGCTGACAGCGGTTTCGAGATCGTGAGCAAACCGAGCGCTCCTCAAGCGTGAAGTGTTGTTCTTGGCAATCTGTCTCTTATTCGATTCCCTTCGTCTTCTCCCAGCCGAACGCCTCTTTTGCTTTGGTCTCGGGGGCACCGATGGTCGAACCATTGATGGTCGAACCAAAGAGCGCGAGCATCGGCGGGGTAGGCTTCTTCGGCGGGTCGGCGGGAGCGTTCGCGGGCACTGATGGCGCTGGTTTCGGCGCGATCTCTGGCATCTGCCGCTGCGAAAATCTCGGCAGTCTGAATCGGATTCTGCCCATCTTTGTCCTCCATCTCTGGATCAAACTTGGTCGAGGTGGGCCCCATTCGATCGTCTCCCTATCCCGCCATTTACGTGGGGGCCGGTTCTGCAACACACTCCGCACAGCCAGTAGCAAAAGGAACATCGCCTCCCCAAAGCAGAGGCGTCAAGAGCGAAAAGCTTCTGGAAAAGGATATGGCACTCATGGCATAGGAGCTCTTGCCTTGCCCACGCGGGCAAAGAATTCTTCGAGAAGTTTGCGAGCCTGCTGAAGCTTTCGTGCGTCTGCCTGGTCGCGAATTTTGAGGACGGAATCGGGCGACAGTTGTCTACCTTCCGCTGCGGCCCCGGCGGCTGCGTGAAAGAGATTCAAGAGCGCGTAACGCACCGCCCAAACTTCGGCCAACACCAGTTCTGCGGGGTCCGCGGGCCGCTGCCGCGCAGCGCACAGAGCGGTCCCGCGCAGCCACTCGGAGAGAGCCTGTCCCGCGCTTTCGGCGGCAGCTTCTATCTCTCCTAGTTCTTTGGGAGTCAGTCTCGTGGCCGCGGTCTTGGTGCGGAAGCCGGGCTTCGCTTCGTCGCCGAACGGCAAACTGGACTGGGGATTGGCTTGAGCGCGAGGACTACTCATTTGACGAACCGCCTTGTTGCACTTCTGCGCTTGACTCCGCTGCGATTAAACTGCGTAATTGTTAGTTCACAGGAAGCTCTTGCGCTTCAACGCGTTTACGTGATCGACGATGGGCAGCGCTTTGTCGCAAACAAACATCATCGGTTCGATATTGCAGTCACCCAGCGGAGACCAATTTTGTTGACGCAGCTAAAGTTAACCTGCGTAAACATCGAAGCGCTGTCTGGCGCTTCGCAGTTCCCAATTTGGGGGTGACGTGTCCACCCTTCTTCCGGTGCGAAGCACCGCGTTTTACAGTTCGCCATACTCTCTCGCCAACGCGTCCCATAGACGCCTCACTTCCGGAGCCTGCCAAGCGCGCAGAAACAGCTTCCGGATCAATTGCCAGTGATCCATCGGGAATCCGAACGTGATTCCGTTCTCACGCGCAAAGAAAAACACTCCTCTTTCGTCGTTCTCCAATATCTCCGTGTGAGCATAAAAGTAGTACCCTTGCCATTGGCAAAGGTCCCGCTCCAAATCGAGCTCTTCGAGCAGCCTCCGGACCTCCGCAATCCTCGGATATCCAACCACCGGATACCGCGGCGTAAGAGTTCCGGGAAACTGCAAGCGAGGGGAGAATTCATTCCCCTCTTCCCGCACCAGATCGAGGCGGTATCCGCCTTCTTCCAAGGACGGCAATGCTGGCTGAACCGCAAGCTCAAAATCCTCGTCGTTTGTCTCCGCAGGCGCCTTTTCCCGCAGGGGCTTTCGGTGAAGCGAATAGTGGCCGCGCGCGCACACGCGCCACAGGGCCGACCAGTGCGGCCAAAGCACCTCGTTCAGCTTCTCAATATTTGAGAACTTCTCCTCATCGAGAAGTCGGTAGAGATTCCGCACGGCGAGGATCGGTTTGCGCCGCTTTTGAGCCGGGTTCCTCAGCATCTGAATGGTGCGCGTAACCACCCGGCGCACGTCCTCAGTTCCAACATCTTCAGCCTTGGCCTCGACCTGTTTGTCCCCTGGGAGACTCATCAGATATACAAAGTCCACTGGCGACTTCTTCGGTCTCTGTGTGATGGCGTAAGCCGCAAGGAATGCCTCAAGGATTTCGGCCAGGGTCTCGTATGAAATCTGGCCTTGTGCGGTATTCATAAATGACTCTGCTCCCACCGCACAGTAATGTGCCACTATGGTCCATTCCGCCTGCGAAAGCGGTAGTCCTGAGTCTGCCTTCCCGCGAATTCTCAGCAGGGAATCCGTCGGCTCACTGAGCAGGTTTACCAACTCAAGACGGTCGTCTCGGGCAGACTCCAGAAGCTGCTTTGCGGCCTCCGATGTCGAGACAGTTTGGCCGCTCTTGAGGGATATGATTTTCCTTAAGGTCTCAAGCCTCAAGCGCAGAGCATCGGAGATGCGAATGGAGATCACTGGTTGCTGTGGTATCGCTTCCTTCTCTGCCATGTAGTCCTCTCTTGGGTGGCTACAATCGATAAAAATGTAACGTTACTACTTGACTATATGTACACTTGTAGGGTATTGTCAAGCGCGCTGCTTGGTACAGCTGGATGTGCGCAGCAGGCAGCGTGGTTGAATGGGGAAAGCTTCTCCGAAGCAGTTTCTACAGTGAGGAGTAAATTCAATGCAACCGCATACCGATCCACCAACTCTCGAAATCAGGTCAACGAACAAGAAGCAAGCGGGGCGAGCCCAAGGCGAATCCAATTTTGAGTCATTGTTGGATGTGGCGGAAGCAGCCAAGCTTTTGCGAATTCACCCTAAGACGCTGCGTAACAAAGCACGCCGAGGGATCATTCCCGGCGTTCAGGTAGGCAGACTCTGGCGATTCCGGGCTTCAGCACTCAACGAATGGCTGGATGAGATCGCAAGTTGAGGGGCGGACGTGCTGCCAAATGTTTCTCGACCGTTCAACAGTCCTGGACTATTCTGGACTGGGCTGTCAGTGCCGTTTAAACAAAGGAGGCATTTTGTTTAGACGGACACGCTACCAACAAGGAAGTCTGAGGCTCGAAGAGCGGAAGAGAGGTTCCGCAGTATGGGTGTACCGCTGGTGGGAGAACGACATCACGGGAAAGCCAATACGTCGCAAGGTGCAACTGGGATCTTTGGAACGATATCCAAACGAATCAGCGGCATGTGCGGCAGCCGACGCTCTTCGGTTAACAATCAACAATCAATCCAAGCGAAAGAACCTGCAGAAAACAACCGTCAAGGCTCTTTGGGAGCACTACTGTCGAGAGGAGATGCCTCTCAAAGAGATATCCACGCAAGATGCGTATCTGGTGTATGGGAAAAATTGGATTCTCCCACGATGGGGAAGCCTCCTTTTAGAGGACGTCAAAACCATCGAGGTAGAACGCTGGCTACGAACAGCAGAAGTTGCAGACGGGACCAAAGCCAAGATCAAGTGCGTTATGTCGGCCGTGTTCTCGCATGCCGTTCGCTGGGAGTTTTGTGGCCACAATCCAATTTCATCGGGAATACCAGTTGGAACGGGCGGGCAAAGAGGGCCAAGCACGGGCGTGCGCGTCAGTGCGAAGCGTCAGAAATCTCCGCTCGTCCTTTCACCGGAAGAGGTCATACTCGGTCTGGCACAACTGGAATTTCGCGATCAGATTCTCGTGTTTCTGGACGGTGCCTTAGGAATTCGGCAAGGGGAACTCGGGGCACTGCATTGGCTGGACTGCGATTTCAACAATATGAACTTCAGTGTGCAGCATTCCTACTACTGGCGTCGGGGAGGGCACCTGAAGAGCACAAAGACGGAAGCGTCGGCAAAGTTATTGCCGATGCATCCGAGTCTGAAGCTGGCCTTGCTGGAGTGGAGATCCCTAAGTCTCTACAACCAGCCGGGCGATTTCGTCTTTCCTTCAGAGAGACTGAAGGGAAAGAAACCGCTCGACTTGGCTTCGGTGTTGAAGAAGAAGATCCAGCCGGCCTTCAAGAGGATCGGCATCACCGGCGTAGGCTGGCACACGTTTCGGCACACGGTGGGAACCATGCTGGCAGAGATGGGCGAACACCAATTGATGATCCGCGATTACTTGCGTCACAGCGATCTGCACGTGACCAACAAGTATCTCCAGGCAACGACAAAAAGCAAACGCCTCGCGCAGGGGAAGCTCGTGGATGCAATTCTGCCAGGGGGCGTGCTGTCGGGAAGCAAATCAACCTTGATCCACTAGCCCGAGAAGTCATTTCTTCGGGTTATTTGGATGGGGCGAAATAGCGGATGGGCAGATGGGAAACGCTTATTGGACCCAAACGGACCCAGATCGGTTTTCGGGGTCCTTTGTAAACCATTCAAAAGAATGGCGGGGACGACGGGACTCGAACCCGCGGCCTCTGCCGTGACAGGGCAGCGTTCTAACCAACTGAACTACGTCCCCTCTTGCTTTTCATACGGTTAG
>Ga0208935_1000002_pt1 | contig 40073 bp, 25 predicted proteins | sample June2015DPH_6_20_FD_184693 | JGI IMG/M metagenome (GOLD analysis project Ga0208935, IMG submission 184693) | Peatland microbial communities from SPRUCE experiment site at the Marcell Experimental Forest, Minnesota, USA - June2015DPH_6_10... | ecosystem: Environmental > Terrestrial > Soil >... | reverse complement strand
TCTCGTTGGCTCAAAGCGATTCGCTCCGTTTCCATGGGGCCCTCGGCCAACCATGAAAGCGGACATTTCTACTTTGCACAAACCGGACATTCTCATTTTGCGGCCACACCCGCTCTCTGTTCGTTGACTTGCCTTCGCGCGCATCCTAAGATGTGCGCCACTCATGACGGAACCTCAGTCTCCGATCGGCCGCACGATTACTCACTATCGCGTCCTGGAAAAATTGGGCGGCGGAGGCATGGGCGTCGTTTACAAAGCCGAAGACACCGAACTCGGCCGCTTCGTTGCTCTGAAATTTCTTCCTGAAGACGTCGCGCGTGACCCGCAAGCTCTGGAACGTTTCCGCCGCGAAGCTCGCGCCGCCTCCGCGCTGAATCATCCCAACATTTGCACAATATATGAAATCGGACAGCAGGACGGGCATCCCTTCATCGCCATGGAATTTCTGGAAGGCATGACGCTGAAGCACCGAATTTCCGGCCGTCCGCTGGAAATGGAGTTGCTGCTCGATCTCGGAATTGAAATTGCCGACGCGCTGGACGCGGCGCACGCCAAGGGCATCGTTCATCGCGACATCAAGCCCGCGAATTTGTTCATCACGGATCGCGGCCACGCGAAAATCTTGGATTTTGGCTTGGCCAAGCAAATTCTGGCAACGTCTGATGCGACGCGCGGACTGACTCCGTCGGATCTCACGGTGGACACGCCTTCGGTGAGGGAAGCGGATCTCACCAGCGCGGGCACGGCGGTTGGTACCGTCGCGTATATGTCGCCAGAGCAGGCGCGCGGAGAAACGCTGGACGTGCGCAGCGATCTTTTCAGCTTTGGGGCGGTGCTGTACGAAATGGCCACCGGCGCGGTTCCGTTCCGCGGCGCGACGACGGCGGTAGTCTTCAACGCCATCCTGGAAAAGGCTCCGGCGCCCGCGGTGCGTCTGAATCCGGATATTCCGCCGCGGCTGGAAGAAGTGATTTCCAAAGCGCTCGAAAAAGATCGCCGCATGCGTTATCAGCACGCCGCGGAACTGCGTACGGATCTCGCGCGCCTGAAGCGCGACTCTGGTTCGAGCCGCGTTTCCGGCGTAGTGCCGTCCGCGCAAGCCAGCACGCCGCAGCAGAACTCGAGCGCGTTCGGCGAGACTGCCACGCAAGCGGGTCCTTCGAGCGGCCATGCGATCGCAGCGATGACTCCGTCGGGTGGTACGAGCGCGGCACCATCAACCACAGCGCAACCCGCGGCCGGATCCGTGACGTCCGCCACGGCAATCGCTGGCGCCCCAGCTTCCGGTTCTATCGCAGTAGCAACCTCGCAGCCGTCGAACATCGCACCACGCAAGCGCTGGCCGCTCGTCGCTGCCGCGGCCGCAATCGTAGTCGTGCTCGCCGCCGGCGCATATTTCTTAACGCATCGCGGCCCGAAACTCACCGGCCAAGGTTCCATCGTTCTAGCCGACTTCACGAATACCACCGGCGATGCAGTCTTCGACGGCGCACTGCGCCAGGGCCTCGCCGCGCAACTCGCGCAATCCCCGTTCCTGCACATTCTCTCCGACCGCCAAATGCAACAAACGCTGCAATACATGGGCCAGCCGGCCACCGCGCGCGTAACCAACGAACTCGGACGCCAAATCTGCCAGCGCACACAAAGCGCAGCAGTACTCGAAGGCTCGATCGCGCAAATCGGCAACACCTACAATTTAATTCTCAACGCGCTCAACTGCGCATCCGGCGAAACCCTCGCGACCGCTAACGCCGAAGCTCCGGACAAGGATCACGTCCTCGGCGCGCTCGGCAACGCGGCCGAAGACATTCGCCGCAAGCTCGGCGAATCACTCGCCTCGATTCAGAAATTCAACACGCCCATCGAGGAAGCGACCACTTCTTCGCTCGAAGCCCTGAAAGCCTACAGTCTGGGAACGCAGGCGCGCGCCACGCAGGGCGAGGAGCCCGCCGCGCCTTTCTTCAAGCAAGCGGTGGCGCTCGATCCCAATTTCGCCATCGCCATTGCCACGCTCGGCCAAGTGGAAACGAACCTGGGCGACCGCGAAGTGGGCGCCGCGTACACGAAAAAAGCTTACAGCTTGCGAGATCGCGCCAGCGAGGCGGAAAAGTTCTACATTGATTCGCACTATTACGACAACGTAACCGGAGATTCCGAGCAAAGCATTCAGGTCTATCAGCTCTGGTCGCAAACTTACCCACGCGATTCCATTCCATTCAACAATCTGGGAGTCGGCTACGCACAATTGGGTCAGTGGGAAAAGGCTCTACCCGCCGCTCGCCAGGCGCATCAACTCAATCCCGACGAGAGTATCGCCTTCGTCGCGCTTTCCGCTTCCTATATCGGCCTGGGGCGATTCGATGAAGCCAAGGCCACCATTGATCAAGCTATGGCGCAGAAGCTGGACGTTCCGAATCTTCACCGTTTGCTTTATCTTCTGGCCTTCGTGCAAAACAATCCGCCGGCCATGGACCATGAACTCTCGGTTCTTGCGTCCAAAGGCCCCGAAGCTACGGCGATCTCCTACTGGCTGGCGGCGCAAACGGAGGCAAACGGCGGGCGGATGGAAAAAGCGCGCGGATTGTTTCAGCGCTCCCGAGCTGCCTTCGAAGCAAGTCACTCGAACGAAGCAGCGGCCCAGATGCTCGCCGCGTTGTCGATCGATGAGGCTGAGGTGGGTGACGCCACCGGCGCGCGCAAGGACGCCGCAGCTGCGCTGGCGGTCAATTCTTCAGTGCACGTGAAAATCAATGTCGCGAACGCTTTCGTGCGCGCCGGCGACGCAGGCCGCGCCGAAGCGCTCGCCGCGGAGATCGCCAAGGAACGTCCTTCGGACACCATGATGAACGGGTACGAGCTTCCCACGATCCGCGCGATCTTGGCGATCAACAGTAACAATCCTGGAAAAGCCGTAGAACTCCTTCAGCCCGTAATTCCGTACGACCTTAGCTCGGGCCGTTCGATGCGCAGCACATACGCACGCGGGAACGCGTATCTGGCGCTGCACAAAGGCAGCGAAGCCGCCGCCGAATTTCAAAAGATCGTGGATCATCCCGGCGTCGCGCTCAATTCAATCACCGCCGCACTAGCGAAGCTGGGCCTGGCGCGCGCCTACGCCCTCGAGGGCGACCCAGCCAAGGCACGCGTAGCGTATCAGGATTTCTTCGCGCTCTGGAAAGACGCCGACCCCGGGGTCCCCATCCTCGCAGCCGCCAAATCCGAATACGCCAAGCTGCAATAATTTCAGGCGCGCGGCCCAGCCGTCCTGCTCAATTCCCTCATCGAAGAAGTTAAACGGGGGGCAAAACCACTTATGTCTTAACATGACTTACCGTCCACGTAACCTCGTATCGCTATAGAATCTGTCAGGTCGCTAAACGAAACGACTCTTCTGGGTGGTCGGAATCCTTGCTGTCGTTATGGTTGGAGCGAAATTTTGGGTGCCGAGAGTTGTCGAAGGTAGGTACAACCGAGTACGCATACGTCCGCCCTATGCAATACCTGTTGAAGCCACCAATCTTCAAAAGACGCTTTTCGTCGCAGACCTGCATGCGGACACTCTGTTATGGGGACGTGATCTACTTACGCGCACAACAATAGGGCACGTCGATCTCCCACGGCTCCAACAGACCAATGTTTCGTTGCAGTTCTTCACGGTTGTTACCAGTATCCCTCGCAACTTGAACATCGAGAGCAACAGCGGTTCCTCTGATCTGGTTCGATATCTTGCGATAGCCGAAGGCTGGCCCGCGCGCACGTGGAATAGCCCGAAGGAACGAGCTCTGTATCAGGCTGGACGGCTACGAAGGTTTGAATCCGATTCCCACGGAACGCTAGTCATACTGCGGACACGCGCGGACCTTGCTCAATTCCTCGCGTCGCGGGAGCCGCATCGGCTCGCAACGATTCTTGGCGCAGAGGGGGCTCAGCCGCTTGGGGGCAGACTAGAGAATGTCGATGTACTTTGGGCGGCAGGCTACAGACTTATGTCCGCGACACATTTCACGGACACAGCGGTCGGTGGCTCTGCCTCAGGCCCGCGGAAAAGTGGGCTTACAGACCTCGGTCGGCGGTGGGTACACGCGATGGAAGCGAAAGGTATGTTAATCGATCTGGCGCACGCTTCACCGGCAACGGTTCGCGATGTAACGTCCATGGCGACTAAGCCTGTCATCGTTTCCCACAGGGGAGTGAAAGGGACGTGCGACAACAACAGAAACCTGTCGGACGACGAAATGCGTGCGGTTGCGCGGACCGGTGGCGTCATTGGCATTGGATATTGGGAGGCGGCCGTCTGCGGCCGCGACGCCGACGCAATCGCACGAGCGATTCTCTACACGGCCAGAATCGTGGGTGTCGAGCATGTGGCTCTAGGCTCGGATTTCGACGGTTCTACAACCACGTCCTTCGACGCCACGGGAATTCCGTTGATCACCGACGCGCAAGGCCTCTCAAAGCATGAGATACGCCTCGTCATAGGCGAGAACGTGTTGCGAGTCCTTTCCCGAACGCTTCCGGATTAGCGCATCGGCGGTTCTGAGTGGCGCATGTTGACCAGGCGTTTGCTTGATTAGTGCCACAATCAGAGAAGTGACGAGAACCGCGTCCCTCCTGTTAGTGTACGCATTCATATTTTATGAAACTAATCGGTGGTTCGCCATTACGGCGGTGGGCTCGGGGACGCGAGCCTTCGACCCGACGAAAGCGTAGTAGGTTATGAATAAATAGCAGAGCAGCGGAACGATCATGGCCGTGGCCATGCTGTGCGTCGCTTCGAAAATCCGGCCCATGATGGGGGTGAAGACGGCGCCACCGATGACGCCCATCACGATCAGCGAGCCGCCGATCTTTGTGTTTGGCCCCAGCCCCTTTAGACCCAACGCGAAAATTGTGGGGAACATGAGCGACATGAAAAAGCTCGTAAGAAAAACCGCCCAAAGCCCGATCCAGCCCGGCAGCAACACTCCGATGGCCACCAAAATCACGTTGACGATACTGTAGATTCCCATCAGTTTGCTTGGCGCGATGAACTTCATCAGATATGTCGCCAAGAATCTGCCGATGGTGAAGACGACCAGCGTGCCCGTGAGAAAAGACCCCGCGGTCTTTTCAGGAAGGTGCGTGTAGTCCTGAACGTAGGTGATGAAGTAGCTCCAGGTGCCCACCTGTGCTCCGATATAGAAGAACTGTGCGAGCACGCCCTGCACAAAGTGCGGGTATTTGAGCAACTCGCGGAAGCTTCCGTGCGGCGCGTCACCGGCTGGGCCGGATTCCTCAGCAATCTTGGGAAACTTCGTGCTCATGAGCACCACTGCAAAGAGAAAAACAATGCAACCGAGCGCGAGGTAAGGCGTAACCACACGCAGCGTTTCGTGCTGCAGGTATGCCTGATATGTCCCGGCAGTTTTCAGCTCCGCAACCTGCGCCGGATTTAGTTCGACTCCGGAAAAGATGAAGATCGTGCCGACGACGACTCCTGCTATGCAGCCCAGAGGATTGAATGCTTGTGCGAGATTCAGGCGCTGCTCCGATGTTCTGGGATCGCCCAGCACCGAGATGAACGGGTTCGCGCCGGTTTCCAGAAAGGACAGGCCGCCGGCGATGACGAAGAGCGCAAACAGAAAGAATCCGTAACGCTGCACGACTGCAGCAGGCCAAAAGAGCAGCGCGCCCGTCCCGAACAGAAGCAAGCCGATCACCAGGCCTGTCTTGTAGCCGAATTTGCGCATGATGAGCGCCGCGGGCAAGGCAAGCAGAAAATAGCCCAAGTAAAAAGCGGATTGGATCAGGCCGGCCTGGAAGCGGTTCATCTCAAACGATTTCATGAACTGCTTGATGAGCACGTCGTTCAAGTTGCTGGGGATGCCCCAGAGGAGGAACAACATCGTCACCAGAACAAAAGGCAGCGTGTTGCCTGGCGAAAACAGTCGGGGCTTGCCGAGCGATTGTTGTTCAGGATCAGGCAGAGCGGCCAACCTGAGTCCCCTTCGCGAGTGCCTCGGTGATCCCTAGCTGTGAACGCCCCAGTTCGGTCAAATCCCCGATTGTTCCACGCCCGACAAAATCGACTTCAAAATCATCCGGCGCGAAGTCCGGTGGAGTTTCTCCCGCCAGAAAAGCCTGCGCTTGCTGCGGCAGGTAAGCCGAATTTTTGGCGCATCCGGGCGTCGAAGCGATATACATCACGTTGCTGTAGCCCGCTCCACGATGCTCGTTTTCAACCGCGTGTACCACATCGGAATGCCAAAAAACAGTGTCGCCGGGTTGCATCAATGGAATTGAGGAAAGAGCTTCGATCAACAAACTGTGGAATTGCGGGTTCACAGAAAGCGCACGGCCCGGCTGCGCCCCGCACAGATCGTCTTCGGCGACATCATCCTGAAGAGCGCGGAGCAAGATGTATACCATGGATTCGGCGATGGGAATCAGTTGCAGCGTGCCGTCTCCCTTTCCTTGACGAGTCAGCGCAGTCCATCCCTGAAACGTGCGGAACATCGAGCAAACAGCGGGCGAAGGAACCTCACGGACCTCGGGGCGGAATGCGGCATCATACGCATCGTACTGCTGCACGTTGCCGGAAAAAACGTGGCGATACACTTTGCGGAAATGTTCATCCAGCCAACGCTCGACGGAGCCTCCATCAACATGCGGGGATAGGCCCAACGATGCCGAACCGGGTGGCCGCCGCCGAATGCGATCGGCATAGACGGGCACCTCGTTCGGATTGAAATGCCGCCGTCCTTCACTTTCCGCTTTCCAGAGGTTATTCATGAAGACGCGGACATGGGTCAGTGATTCGGCTTGGCGAGCTTTCACCTGGGGACGCGACCAATATATTCCGTAAATCTGCGGTTTCGCCGACGCCAGCGTTCCAAAGTATTTGTCTTCGGCGGCGTTGGCCAGTTTGGCGTCGAGACCGTTTTCCTCGACGTAGGTAGTGATTTCGTCGTTCCATGCATTTGCCTGCGCGGGAGTGAACGTCTCGCGGATCACGCACGCGCCGCGCTGCTTGATCTTTGCGATCATCTCAGCAGGCACGGTGCCGCCTTCGATGTCCGAATAATGCACGATCGGGACAACCGCTTGGCCCGACTCTCGTTCCTTGACGATTGCGTCCACACGACGACGCATCTCGGATTCGACTTTCTGGAAAGCCGCGGCGTAGCCCGGCAGCGCCGTGCGCAAGGATTTTTTTGTATCGCGCACCATCTTTGGCAGGTCTTCGATTTCGAATTTCATGAAATTCTGCTCCTTCCTTCTAGAACCCGTTCTCGCGGCCAGGGCTCCGCGCAGGGCCACGCAGCCGAATCTAGCAAAGAGCAGAATTGGCGAGTGATGCAGAACGGCCAACTACTGATACAATTCGGCCAGCGCTAATTGAGTGCGATAAGGCGACGAAATGAAGCCTCAATTCGAATCGGTTACCTTTCCGAAAGGCTGCTCGGTGCGCGTCTACCACAGACGCGTAGCTGAAATCCCCTTCGAGTGGCACCACCATCCGGAATACGAGCTTACTTTGACGTTGAACAGCAAAGGTTGGCGGTTCATCGGGGATCACATCGGAAAATACCGCTCGCCGGATCTAGCGCTCGTCCCGTCCGACATGCCGCATACCTGGGCCTCGACCGCAACGCTGCGTCAAAACGAGCCGCATACCGCAATCGTCATCTGGTTTTCGGGCCATTGGGCGCTGCAGATGGCGCAGGTATGTCCGGAATATGCGCCCATCCGGCGCTTGCTGCGAAACGCTTCGACGGGCCTGGAATTCCCGCGGGCGGCCGCCAAACGCGTTCTGGGCCGGCTCGACCAAATCCTCTCGGAATCCCCACAGTCGCGTCTTCACGCCACGCTCGATCTGCTTGTGTCGCTCGCCGACGAAAACGCGGTGAGTCTTTCGAAGACGGCGATGACCGTTCCGTCCGCCGCGGACAGCGAGCCGGCGCAATTCACACGCGTGCTGCAACATCTTCACCGGCAGTTCCAAGATCCGATACGGATCGACGCGCTCTGCCGGGTCGGGAATATCTCCGCGAGATCGCTACACCGTCTTTTCGTGAAACACACGGGAGACAGTGTCAGCGAATACCTTTGCAAACTGCGAATTGGACGCGCATGCATGCGCTTGGCGGAAACGGACATGCCGGTCAGCATGATCGCGTACGAAGTGGGCCTCTCCAACCTCGCGAACTTCAACCGGCAGTTCCGTCGTATTCGGCAGATGACCCCGAGTGCCTACCGTCGATACTTCAAGCAGCACCCGCTAATGCCGGAAAAGACCAGCCGCGCCGAACTGCAGATCCGCCCCAGGTCGCTGGAAAGCCTGCATTCGCCATAATCGTCAAAAAACACCTGGTCGCGTATTTCAATGCGGACCCGGGTTAGCGGTCAATCGCGTTCATGGCGGGTGTTGAATAGCGTTCGCCGGCGATTTCGGCGTGCGGCACGGCGGCTTCCAACTCCGCCACTTCCGCTGCGCTAAGCTTGATGTCCGCCGCTGCCGCGTTTTCTTCCAGATATTTCCGGCGCTTCGTTCCAGGAATCGGCACCAGATCTTCGCCCTTCGCCAGTACCCACGCCAGCGCCAGTTGGCCAGGCTTCACGCCCAAGCGCTCGGCAATCGCTCTCACGCGTGCAACAAGCATCTGATTCTTGTCGAAATTTTCGTCGGCAAATCGAGGCATGCGCGTCGCGCGCGAATCCGTCTCTGCCAAATCGCTCTTCTTGGTGATTGCGCCGGTGAGGAAGCCTCGTCCCAGAGGGCTATACGGCACAAAACCAATTCCCAATTCGCGCACCGTCGGCAAAATGTGCGCTTCCACATGCCGCTCCCACAGCGAATATTCCGTCTGTAGCGCAGTGATCGGATGCACCTTGTGCGCGCGCCGAATCGTCGCCGGAGACGCTTCCGACAATCCCAGATATTTCACCTTGCCGGCCTTGACCAACTCCGCCATCGCGCCCACCGTCTCTTCAATCGGTGTCTGCGGGTCCACGCGATGCTGGTAGTACAAATCAATGTGATCCACGCCCAGCCGCTTCAGCGAAGCGTCGCACGCCGACCGCACATACTCCGGCTTCCCGCTAATGGACCAACGATTCGGCTCCGCTTTCGTCCGAATGTTGGCAAACTTCGTCGCCAGAAACACTTCCGCGCGGCGCCCGCGGATCGTCTTGCCAATCAACTCCTCGTTGTCGCCGATTCCGTACGTGTCCGCGGTATCCAGAAAATTGATGCCCAAGTCCAACGCGCGCAGAATCGTGGCGGCGGACTCCACATCGTTCCGCTCGCCGTAGAAATCGCTCATGCCCATGCAGCCAAGCCCCATGCGGGAAACGACGGCGCCCTGCGAACCAAGTTTCACCTTTGTCATAGTCATAATCGGATTAGACGGTCCTCACGCGCGGGCGGATTCGATTTTTTTCGGCGCGGTCGACGCACTCTCTGCTCGTGTGCTTCGCGCGAGAAGTGGCGGGCATTCCTCCGATTGACGACTTGGGCGTCATTCAGCCACGCAGTTCGTCCATCCAATTTGCCTCTCAGAGCGGTAATGCGAATGGGCAGCCGCAGGCCACGACGCTCGTTCCTGCTGATATATTGTGAGATGCAGGCAGATTCTTCCGGCAGGATGGCATCCGCCTCGTGCGCTTGGTATCCCGGCAACTCTGCGGAAGGTTCTGGCCTTCTAAGCTCAGGTTCGGCGCGCACAGTTCACGCCGGCCGCGGAATTACTCATCACGAAGGAGGGATTTCTTCGCTGTGATCGATTTTCGCTACAACTATCCTTTGCTCGGTACGGAGGCCGCTCTCATTGAAGCGACGCTGCAGAAATTCAGCGCGGAGCCGAATGCGCCGCAATCCACGAGCCTGTTTGCCGGAACCGCGAAACATCGCGAGGTCGCGGCGTCATTCCTTTCGCGGGGGAACTTCCAGGTTCCCGCCAGCCGTGTCTTCTTGTGCGCGGGCGGCCACGCGGGAATAGCTAGCGCGTTAGCGAGTGCCTCGCTCGCGGGCGCCGCAATCGCGGTTGACGAACTTACTTATCCGCATTTTCGAGCGATGGCCGCGGAGCGCCGCATCAATCTAATCGGCTGCGCTGGCGATGAGGATGGAATGCTGCCTGACGCGCTGGTCGCAGCGGCCGACACGCATGGCGTAAAAGCCGCGTACTTGATGCCGACGGTTCACAATCCCCTCGGCACCGTCATGTCGCCTGCGAGAAGGCTCGCTCTCGCAAACGTCATTCGACAACACAATCTGTTTTTGATCGAGGACGATGCTTATCGCTTCCTGGAACCTGACGCGCCTGTTCCGATCTCCTTCCACATTCCGGAACGTAGCTTCTATATCTTCAGTTTCTCGAAGCCAGTCTCTCCCGATCTCAGGGTTGCCTATCTGATGATTCCGGAACGCCTGTGCGCAAGTGCCGAAGAATTGATCGCGCGGGTAAATGGCGGAATATCGCTATCGTTTGCGGAAGCCCTCACGTCGCTGCTTCTTGACGACACGGTGGCGCGGCTAATCGCCGAAAAGCAAGCGCTCGGCCGTGAACGGCAAGCGCTGATCGCGAGCAGCCTCAGCGGCCTGAAAATCCGCGCGCATCGCAATGGCTTTCATTGCTGGATTGAAGTTCCGGCAGGCATGGACGCAAACACCTTCTGTGCGGCGTGCGAATCCAAGGGCGTGCAGGTCGGTTCCGGCGCGCAGTACGGAAACGGCGGACCCGCCGCGCTGCGGTTCATCCGCTTAGCCGTCGGCAATGAACGCAGCACCGATCGCATCATCGAAGGCCTGGCGGTGGTAAAACTCGCAGCATCGGCCGCCTGAGGAGCATGCAAGCTCACTCGTAGCGCAAGGCATTCATCGGGTCGATGCGCATCGCGCGCCGCGCGGGAATGTAGCTTGCTACCAGCGAGACAACCATCAGCAGTGCAGCAACAGTGATGAAAGTAAGCGGATCAGTCGGCCGCACGCCATACAACTGGCTAGCCATCAACCGCGAGAGCGACAGCGCCCCAGCAATGCCCATCACCGAGCCAGTCAGTGCCAGCAGCAACGCCTGCCGCACAATCAACAGTAGCACATCGCCGCGGCTCGCCCCCAGCGCCACGCGAATTCCGATCTCGTTGGTGCGCCGCGAAACCGAATAGCTCATCACGCTGTAAATCCCCACCACCGCGAGCAGCAATGCTAACCCCGCGAATGCGCCCAGCAGCAGCATCGTGAATCGCGCCTGCGACAAAGATGCGGACACCGAATCATCCATCGTGCGAATATTCAGCAGCGGCACCTCCGAGTCGATTTCGCGGATCGAACCAGTGATCGCCGGAACCACGCTCAATGGCGCCGCATCTGTGCGCACCGCGAGGTTCATGCCGAAAGAGTTCCAGCTTTCGCCTCTCGCCGCAGACAACTGCGCGAGCGGGTAATAGAGCGTCGGCTGCGGCTGCGTTTCATTCATGGCCGTTAGCTTCACGTCGGCCACCACGCCCACAACCACGCGCCTCAACTCCGGGAAAAAATAAAGCGTCAACCGCTTGCCGACGGGATTCTCATTCGGCCAGAAAGATTTCGCCATGGATTCGCTGATCAACACTGCGCCCGGCCGGCCTGCAGCGTCTGAGTCATCAATGTCGCGTCCGCTCAAGAGCGGTATGTGCATCGCGCTGATGTACCCCGGACTGAGCTGGCGAATTTCCACCTCTGGCAGGTCAGCCATGGCCGCCGCCGGGCGCCCTTCAATGGAAATCGGCTGATGCGAGCCGTCGTCGCTCAGCGGTAGACTGTCAATTAGGCCGGCGGACTGCACTCCAGGCAAACTGCGGACTCGTTCCAGCACGCGCCCGTAGTAACTGATCTGCTGCGCCGGAAGCGTAAATTTCTCAGTCGGCACCGCGACGTTCATCGTCACCACGCCATGAGGGTCGAACCCGGGATTCACGGCGCGCAAGACCCACAAACTGCGAATTAATAGACCCGCGCCAATCAACAGCATCAGCGAAAGCGCCACTTCCGCAACGACCAGCACGTTGCGTGTCCGGCCTCCGCCAGAATCTCCGGCGGTGCGGCCTAGGCCTTGCTTCAAGGCTTGATTCAAGTCCGCCTTCGCCATGCGCAGCGCGGGCAGCAGGCCGGCGGCGAATCCGGTCAGCAGCGAAATGCCCAGGGTGAACGCCAATACCCAGCCGTCCAGCGCGATTTCGCTGGACCGCGGCAGCCACTGCGCCAGAAATTTTACAATCAATATCATGCTGTAGTGCGCGAACACCAAGCCCAGCACGCCCCCCGCGAACGCCAGCAGCAGCGTCTCTGAAATCACCTGCTGCAACAGGCGGCGGCGAGTAGCGCCCAACGCCGTGCGCACGGCAACTTCCTTGCGTCGCGAAAGCGCCCTCGCCAACACCAGGTTTGCGACGTTCGCGCAGGCAATCAGCAACACCAGCGCAACGGCGCCAAGCAGAATCAACAACGCCGGGCGCACATCACCGACAAGATCATCGCGCAGCGGAACCGCGATCGCGCCCCAGCCCTTGTCGTCGCCCGGATAAGCCTGAGCCAGGCGGTTTGAAATCGCGTCCAGTTCGGCATTCGCCTGCCGCAAAGTCACGCCATCCTTCAGGCGAGCGATCACTCCGAAATTGTGGTCGCCGCGAATGGCGCGCTCCGGATCAGTCCAGGCCAGGGGCTTCCACATCTGTGTTCGCGAACCGGGATCGCTGAAGATGGGAAAGTCAAACCCCGGCCGCATGACCCCGATCACCGTAAACGCCTGCCCGTTGAGCTGAATATTCTTGCCGACGATGTCCGGATTTCCCGCGAAGTAGCTGTGCCACAATCCGTAGCTCAGTACAACTTCGTGCTCGTGCCCCGGCTCATCCTCACCTTGCAGGAATCCGCGGCCGAGCAGCGGCTGCGCGTGCAAGATCGAGAACAACCCCACGGTTGCCGCAACCATGCGAATTGCTTCGGGACGCCCCGAGCCGGTGAGCGTGTAGCGGCCAAATCCATACGCCGACATGGCCTCGAAGGAATGATTTTGCTCGCGCCAATCCAGGAAATTGGCGGGCGACACCGCAAACGTCGGCATACCGGGAAAACTTTTCTGCGGTGGCGTATGCCATACCTGCATCAGGCGGTCCGGCTGATCATACGACAACGGCCGCAGCAGGACAGCGTTGACTACACTGAAGATCGCGGTGTTCGCTCCAATGCCCAGCGCCAGTGCGAGTACCGCGGTCACGGTGAATCCTGGCGAGCGCCGCATCGTGCGCGTACCGAAGCGCAAATCCTGCAGCAAAGTTTCTGCGAAGTGCATGCCGCGCGCTTCGCGGCATTCCTGCTTCGCGTTCTCGATACCGCCAAACTCCAGCCGCGCGCGCCGCAAGGCTTCCGCTCGCGGTACACCGCTGCGCACCAAATCTTCGGCGTACGCTTCCATGTGGAACCGCAACTCCGCGTCCATTTCGCTCTCCATACGAGCGCGCCCCACGGTTGCGCGCAACCAGGAAAGCATGCGGCTCCAAAGCGTCATACTCCCTCCAGCAGCAGCCCAAAATTTTCCGCAAAAGTGTCCGAGATCATTCGTACTTCAGCGCCACCATCGGATCCACGCGCATCGCCCGCCGCGCCGGCAAGTAGCAAGCCAGCAGCGCGATCCCTAGCAACAGCAGCGACACGCCCGCAAACGTAAGCGGGTCCGTGGGACGCACGCCATACAGAAAACTAGCCATCAGGTGCGTTACGCCAAGGGCGGCAACAAGTCCAATCGCAATTCCCAATCCCGCCAGCCGCGCGCCCTGGCCGAGCACCATGCCAAACACTTTGCGCCGCTGCGCGCCCAGCGCCATGCGGATTCCAATCTCTTGCGTCCGTTGCAGCACCGAATACGAAATCACTCCATACATTCCGATCGAAGCAAGCAGCAGCGCGAGCACCCCAAACGCCCCCAGCAAGAACACGGAAAATCGCGGCTGCGCCATCGAATCATCGACCAGCGTCGTCAGCGTAGCCACCTTCGCGAGCGGCAAGTCGGGATCGATCGCATGAATGGCGTCGCGCAGGCTCCCAGTCACCGCGGCGGGATCGGATTTCGTCCGCAGCGCCACGCGCATGTTCAAAAGCGAAGGCCATGGCTTCTGGTTGTACAGCACATACATTTCCGGCGCCGTTTCTTCGCGCAGGGACGCATGCTTCACATCCGGCACAACTCCCACAATCGTCAGCAATGGAAAGCGCGTGCTCCCCGGACCCACCTGCTTGCCCAGCGCGCCCTCTCTCGGCCAGTATTTTCTCTCCATGGCCTTGTTGACGATCGCCACCGGCAGCGAATCGGTGGCGTCCGTTTCCTGAAAATCGCGGCCGCGCAACAGCGGCGTGCCCACCGCGGCGAAAAACCCCGGCGAAATCACCGTGAAATTGGCAAACGGCATTTCTTTTTGGCTCGCCGCCGGATGGTCGGGCATTCGAATCACTGTGCTCTCGCCCTCGCCGCCCATCGGAACCGTCTCGCCAATTCCCGCTGACTGCACGCCGGGGATAACGCGTAAGCGCTCCAGCAGGCTCCCGAAGAGTGTGACGATATGATCCTGTTCCGCATACTTCACAGCCGGCAGCGGCAATTGAAACGTCAGCACCCGCTCCGCATTGAATCCGCCATCCGCGCCGAGCAGCTGAAAAAATGTTCGCGTCAGCAGTCCGGCGGCGACTACCAGGACCAAAGCCAGCGCCACTTGCGAAACCAGCAGTGCGTTGCGCAGTCGCGGGCTCATCCGGCTGCCACCGGATTTCTGGCTGCCTTCCCTCAAAGAATCCGCCAGGTTGTCGCGCGCCGCCCCAATCGCAGGAGCGAGACCGAAGAGAATGCCCGTAGCCAGTGATACCGCTAGCGCGAATGCCAGCACCGGCAAATCCAGCGTGACTTCTCGCAAGCGCGGGAGATTCGCAGGCCCCAGCATTTTCACGAAATAAATCGCCGCGTTCGCGATCAGGATCCCCACCGCTCCCGCTGCCACGGAGATCAGCAGGCTTTCCGTCAGCGATTGCCGGATCAATCGCGCGCGTCCGGCGCCCAGCGCCGCGCGCAAAGTGAATTCCCGCCGTCGCCCCAGCGAGCGCGTCAGCAGCAAATTCGCCACATTCGAGCAGGCGATCAGCAGCACGATGCACACCGCGCCCAGCATCAGCTGCAATGGATGCCGCGTGTCTCCCACCACTTGCCGCTGCAGCGGCACCACTCGCGTGTTGAACCAGCCGATCCACCGGTGATCCTGCTCCTCAGCATGTCGTGTGACTAGGTCCATCGCGGCCTGAGCCTGTTGAGTTGTCACGCCCGGTTTCAGCCGACCAATTACGGCGAGTTCGGATAGGCCCGGTTTCGGCTCCGCCGGCAAAGCCAGCGGAACCCACAGCAGGGGCTCGCGCGGAAAATTAAAACTGCTGGGCATTTCTTCAGCGCGCGGAAATGCGAATCCCGCAGGCATCACGCCCACCACGGCGTAGGCGTATTCGTTCAGCTCAATGGTTCGCCCCAAAATATTACGGTCTGAAGCAAACCGCTCGCGCCACAACCGGTCGCTGAGGATCACTTCGTATTCATGCCCGGGTTGATCCTCGTCAGTTGTGAACGAGCGTCCCAGCGCGGGTGCAACGCCGAGCGTGGAAAAAAACTCTTGCGACGCTCGAAAACCGTCCAGGAACGAAGGTTCACCCGAGCCTGTGAGGTTGAAGGAATCGTTCTGAAATGCGGCCACCGTTTGGAACGGGTTCGCGTCCCGCGTCAGCATGCGGAATTGCAGTTGGCCCCAGGGAAAATATTCAGAGCCAAGATTCACCCCCGGCGGTGAAACCAGCTCAGGCAATACGATTCTGCTCGACTCCGGGTAGGGAAGCGGTCTCAGGAGGATTGCGTTCACCAAGCTGAAAACCGCGGCGCTCGCGCCGATTCCCAGCGCGAGCGTCAGCACAGCAACCGCGGTGAAGCCGGGCGACTTACGCAGCATGCGCGAGCCGAAGCGGATATCCTGAAGCAGAGATTCGATAAAACCCGCGCCGCGCGCTTCGCGGCATTCCTCCTTGGCGCTTTCGACGCCGCCAAACTCCAGCCGTGCACGCCGTAGCGCGACTTCGCACGGCACACCGCCGCGGATTAAATCCTCGGCGCGAGCTTCCATGTGGAACCGCAGCTCCGCGTCCATTTCGCTCTCCATGCGAGCGCGCTGCAGGATTGTCCGGAGCCAGGAACGCAGCCGGCTCCAAAGCGTCATACTTCCTCCGGCGTGGTGCTAAGAATCCCGGCAATCACGTCCGCCATGCGGTTCCACTTTTCGGTTTCCGCCTGGAATCGGCGCTTGCCTGCCGCGGTGAGCCGGTAATATTTCGCCTTGCGCTTATTTTCCGATTCGCCCCATTCGCTGGTAATCCAGCCCTGGTGTTCCAGCCGATAAAGCGCCGGATATAGCGAGCCTTGCTGAATTTCCAGGCGGTCTTTGGAAATTTGCTGAATGCGCAGCAGCACGCCGTAGCCGTGCAACGGGCCCAGCGATACGGCCTTCAGGATCAGCATGTCCAGGGTGCCCTGCAGCAGATCGATCGGTTTCGTCACCGGCTCTCCTTGTGCATCTAGGAGAGAAAATAGCAGCACTCTCCTCGACTGTCAAGGAGAGCCTTGCGAGTGCTCAGGCGGATGTTGAGATTCAGGTGTTCGAGGATCGGGCCGGAAATGTCGCCCGCGTTACAACCGCGGGCGACACTCCCGGAATTAGTGGCTGCTCAGAAATCGAGTCGCAGCGCCAACTGCCCCGTGCGCGGGCCGGCGTTGGCCGACGTCTGATTCGACTCCAGCACGCCAAAAGTCTGCGGGTTGCTGATGTCAACCGCAGGCGGTGCATAGTTGGTGTGATTCAATACGTTGGTAAAGGTGGATTCAAATCGCAGCTTCGCTTTTTCGCCCAGCAGGAAAGTTTTCCCCAGGCCGGCCGAAACCCCGATCGTGCCTGGAGCTTGCAAAATCCCCACGCCGCAGTTGCCGATTCGTCCCGCACCCGCGGGCGTCGCAGCAAAAGCGCTCAGGCTGAAATACTGCGCCGCGCCGCGGTTTGCCGGAATCGGGTTCCCCACGCAATCCGGCCGCAGCAAAGTGCCGCGATTGGCGATGTCCGTATTGGATTGGTCCAACGTCGGACTGATCGTCGGAGTAAGCCACGGCCCCGTCTGCAGCAAAGTCACCGTGCTCGCTTCCCAACCGCCGATCAGCATGTTCTGCCAGCCCGAATTGTTCAGCCACCTGCGTCCCTTGCCCAACGGGAGCTGGTAGATTCCATTCGTCTGAAAGCGCTGCCGAGGCGTCCCCGCCACATTGCCGCGATCGGCGCGCAGATCGAAGCGATTCGACACCGCGAGCCCGTACGCCACTTCGCTGGTGAAGCCACCGGGCGCATCGCCCTGCGCGTCGCTCAAATTTTTCGCCAGTGTGTAATTCGTCTGGAAGAAAAGCCCCTTCGCCATGTGGTGGCTGGCATCCAGTTGCACCGCTTGATAATTTGCGAACCCCGCGTTTTCCGTGGAGAGCAAAGTAAACCAGTTCGGATAAGCTGTATTAGCGGGCGAATACGGCGTCGTGCTGGGACGCACCTGGTTCAAGTCCTCGGTGACCGCCAGCCGGTACGAATTCATTCCCACGTAGCTCGCGCGCAGCAATGTGCTTTCCGTAATTTGCCGCTCGACTGTGAAATTCCATTGAGTTGCTTGCGGATCGCGGAATAGGGGATCGTTGGCCTGGTCCAGCGTGCCGCCCCCATAGACGATCACGCTCGTCGGGGGCGCCGTCGCCGGAAATTGAAATTGCGGCTGGCCGGCTACGTTGTTCGCATACGTGTGCACCACCGAAAGTGGATTACCCGCGTTGTTGAATGACATCGGACCTAGCGTCGAGATCGTAAACACGCCGAACCCGGCGCGAATCACGGTCTTGTTGTCCCGAAACGGACGGAACGCCACGCTGATCCGCGGATCGAAATCGCGCACATAGAGCTGGCGCAGCCCCTGCGGCAAATGATCCTGGCTCGCCGTCAACACGTTGCTGCATGCGCCCCCCTGCCCCAGCGAACAGGCATTGAACGACTGCAAAAATCCCGTGTAGACCGCCTGATATGCCGGCGCATTTGCCAGAGTTTTCTGCAGCGCATCCGGCACCAGAATGCTGTTGTTGCGAGGATCGAAGCTCCCCAAATCTCCCAGCGCTTCCGTGAAAGGCGGGAGCAGTTCCCAACGCATCCCGAAATTCACGGTGAGCCGGTCGTTGACCTGCCATTCATCCTGGCCATAAACGCCGTACTGAATCGCGCGAGCATTCACCTGCGGCGAAGTGATCGCGAAAAACGAAGTATTGGGCAAACCCAGAAGCGCGTCGCCGAAAGCGCTGCCGGTGAAGACGCCTTGATTGAAAGTGAACAGCCCATAATCATCCGAAGGCTCGAAGAACATCAGATCCTGATAGTTCACCCGGCGAATATCCACGCCGAACCGCAAAGTGTGCTTGCCCATCTGCCGCGTCAGATTATCTGTAAACTCCAGCGTCTTCGATTGCGTGATGCCGGCGCGGTCGCGTCCGATCGGCGTGAATCCGCTGCCGTCGCTGAAATTGAAAGTAGGGAAGGCTTCTCCGTCGGGATGCTGGCTGATGTCAATTCCTTGCAGCCCGAGTTGCGAAATCGCCGCGCTCCCCAGGATCGGAAAATTCACGCTGGTCAACGCGTCCGTAAAACCAAACCGGAATTCGTTGATCCACTTGGGACTGATCGCGTAGTTATAAGAAACCAGCAGACTGCGGTTGTGCTCGGTGTCCGCATCATTCGGCAGCAGCGGATTCGCAGTGTCGGTCAGCAAATTCTTCCAGCTGAACCGCGCGAACACCTGTTGCTTCGAAGTGATCGTGCGATCGAGCCTCATGTCCCAGCCATTCGTATCCGCTGGAGTCGGCACCAGCGTTTCGTAATTGAACGATGGGTTTGACACGTTCGGCAGCGGATAATAATTCAGCAAAGTTTGCGCCACCGCGCTGATGCGGTTGCCGGCGCCCGAGCTGCAAATCACATTCGGCTGGTTCCCGCCGCAGCCCATGAATGGCTGATGCGTAACGGGATCGATCAAAACAGCGCTGGGCTTCCCCGTCGCCGGATTCGTGAAGGGCAGACCATTCAGATCGCCATTCCTTTCCGCCTGCGTTGGCACCAGGTACTGCTCGGTCGTCGAAATGCTCCGCCGATTCCCTTCGTAATCGAAAAAGAAAAATGTCTTGTCGCTACCGTGGAACAGTTTCGGAATGGAGACCGGCCCGCCCAAGCTGCCGCCGAACGTATTGAACCGTTTCGGCGCCTTCTCGCTGAAATTCAGCGGCTTGGCATCGAACGCATCGTTCTGCAAGTATTCAAACAGGCTTCCGTGAAACTGATTCGTTCCGCTTTTGGTGGTGAAAGTCACATCGCCAATCTGCGCAAACTCGGGGTTGTTGTTGAACGCCGTCACCTTCAGTTCTTCGATCCCCTCCGACGAAGGATAAGCATCCTGTAGCGCGCCGTTCTGCCGCACGTTGGCTGTCGAAATGCCGTCCACGGAATAGCCGACCATCGCGGACGTCGCGCCTCCAACAGAAATATTTCCCTGCGCGTCGTACTGCACTTCCGGCGAAAGCTGCAGTGCCGCGAGTGGGCTGGTTGAAACGGCTCGGGAATTCAGCGGCAGCTGCGTGAGCTGTTGATTTTCCAGGCTGCCGGCAATCGTCCCGTTCTCCGTGTTAATTTGCTCGGCGACGGCGCTCACTTCCACCGTCTGGGTCTGGCTCGCCACCGCAAAAGTCAAAGTCACGCGCAATTCCTGCCGCGCTTCCAGCGCCAGCTCCGGCACCAGCGCATCGGCAAATCCCGACTTGTGTCCCGTCACTCGATAATGCCCGGGCTTCAAGTTCTCAATCTCAAAAACGCCGTCGTCGCCGCTCGTCGCTTGATGGTCGCTGTTGTCGTCGAGCCCATGCAGGGTAATTTCCGCTTGCGGCACCGCCGAGCCGGTAGCATCCACCGTCAAACCTCGCAAACTTCCGAAAGTGGACTGCGCCCCCATGCGCCCGGCGCACACCATCACCAAGGTCGCCAACAGAAAAAATAGGAACACCACGGCAGGAAAGGTAAGTCGTGGAACACAACCGGATCGCTTCATCGCAGCACCCCCAACTAACTGCTACGACGCTAGCGAAGCGGCCATAAGGGAGTCATAAGGCCGTCATAAGGAGTTCGTTAACTCCCATTCAAAATTTCTATTGTTTCGATATGGAATTATCGCAGTTGGTCATCAGACCTTCACCACAATCTTCCCAATCTGTTGGTTTGATTCCATATAGCGATGCGCCTCGACAATCTGCGCGAACGGAAACACTCGGTCCACCCGCGGCTTGAAGCGGCCCGCCGCCACATGATCGAAAACGTACTTTATCGCCGGGGCTTTCAGCTGCGGATTAGAAAGAATTTCGCGCACCGTATATCCGCGCACGGTCAGCCCTTTGCTGAGCGCGGTAAACAGCGGGAACGGCGTCGGCTCTGGCGCCAGCGCCCCATATTCAAAAATGATTCCTTGATACGACGCGGCCTCGGCGAGCGCTACGACGCCCTGGCCTCCGATGGGATCGAAAATCACGCGCGCTCCATTGCCACCAGTGATTTGTTTCACGCGCGCGAGAAAATCCTCCTCGTCGGTCGCAATCACGTGCGTCGCGCCAACTTCAGCCAGCACACTCTTCTTCTTCGACGTTCGCGTCGTCGCAATGCTGATCGCGCCCTCGGCCTTCACCATTTCAATCGCGGCAATTCCCACGCTGCTGCTCGCCGCTGTGATAATAACGAAATCGCCTTTGCCGATCCGCGCGTTCGTAATCAACGCTCCGTAAGCCGTCAGATACTGCATCCAGATGGATGTCCCTTCCTCGGGCGTCAGCCTTTCCGGATAAGCCGCCAGCGCGCTCGCCGGCACCAGCGCGACTTCTCCATACACTCCATAATTCGTCATCAAAAATCCCGGCACCGTGCTGGCTTTTTTTCCGATCCAACTCTTGTCCACATCCGGCCCCACGGCCGTCACCACTCCCGCCGCCTCATAGCCCACTTTCGACGGCAGCACGGCGGTCTCCAGATATTGCCCGTTGCGGAACATCACCTCCGCGCGATTCAACCCGATGGCCTTCACATTCAGCAGCGCTTCGCCCGGTCCCGGCACCGGAATTGGTTCTTCTTCGATCTTCAATACTTCCGGGCCGCCCACAGAATAAAAACGCACAATCTTCGCCGTCTTATTGGCCATCTCGATCTCCTCTCTCGCTTTGATTTGTTTGGGTGCCGGGTGGATGCAAAAGCTTTTCGCGAATGCGCGAACATTATTTCGGTGGAGTAAGCTTCGGATCCAGCCGCGCCGCTTCCTTGAATTCCACCTGCGCCGCGTCCGGATCCTTCAATCGCAGCAAAGCCATTCCCAGATTGTAGTGCGCGTGCGCCAGATTCGGATTCAGCCGATTGGCCTCGCGATAACTCTCCGCGGCGGCCTGATATTGTCCCTTGTTGAAAAGCACGTTCCCCAGATTGAATTGCGCGTCCGCATTATCCGGATGGTCCGCAATCACTTTCACAAAGGCGGACTGCGCTCCGTCCAGATCGCCCAGCTGCATTTTCGCCGCGCCCAAACCAATTTCTGCCTCGGGAAAATTCTCCTGCTGCGCGAGGGCTTTCTGAAAATATTCCGCGGCCCTGCCCGCATCATTCGCCTGCAAATACGCGTTCCCCAGGTTATAAAGCGCGTGCGCTTCATCCGGCTTTAGCGCCAAGCCTTTCTGATACGTGGCGATTGCCAAGTCCAGCTTGCCCTGACCCTGATACGCAAGCGCCAGATTAAAATCCGCATCGGCCTGGTCGGGCTTCAATGAGAGAGTTTTTTCCAGGCTGCTAACGGCCCCATCCAACTGCCCCTGTTTGTAAAGCAGATGCCCCAGCGCGAACCACCCGTGCGCCTCATCAGGATGTTCCGCCACGATCTCCCGGTATTGCGTGATAGTTTCGTCGTCGCGCCCGGCATTCGCGAGCGCCGCCGCATAATTCGTTTGCAAGTCCAGCGAGTGCGGCTCCAGCGCCATCGCCTGCTGATAAATCGCAATCGCTTCGTTCCACTGCTGCGTCGAATCCAGCGCCGCAGCCAGATTATTCAGCGCGTCCACGTAACGCGGCGTCAGCTCCAGCGCCCGTCGGTATGCCGCGATCGCGTCGGCGGCATTTCCCGAAGCAAATAACGCCGCGCCCATGCCGTTGTAAGCCTGCGCAAATTTCGGATTCAAAGCCAGCGCCTTGCGGTAAGAGGAAATCGAATCGTAATATTTCTTCTCGTGATACAGCGCGAGGCCCAGGTTACTTTCCGTCACTGCATCGGTAGGCTTGATCTCGAGCGCTCGATCGAAATCCGAAATCGCTTCGTCGTCCTTGCCCTTGGCATCCAGCGCCAGTCCCAGATTGCTCAATGCCTCCGGAAAATTAGGATTCAAGGCCAGCGCCTGGCGGAACAGCGCAATCGCCTCGTCTACTTTTCCTTTCTTGTAGCGCTCCAATCCCCGATTGTTCAACGACACCGCATCGCCAGCCTTACCCGGCCCAATCTGCGCCGATAACGCACCCGCACTCCAAAGCACCCCCAAGAAAATCGCAAAAAATTCGATCCGCCGCCACGCACATCGCATCGCCAGCAATCCTCCCCACACCGCGCTGCGAGCGTAACACACCCCAAAACCACTGCGTCAACCAGGTCCATATGGGGTGCGGCGGCTTGCCGCCGCTTTCGCCACAATCTTAGCCGCGAAGCAAATCGCGCTAGGCGAAGCTTGCTTCGCCCAAGAGGCTCCCTCCATCTGGCTCCCGCCAACTGGCGCTACGCACACACCTCGCCGGGGGTCTCACTAGACGCGCCCCTGAATCCCCGTTAAAGTTTAATTGATGAATCTCACGTACAGAATTCGCGGGAGCAAAACATGCCGACAGCAAGAGTAAAATGGGTGGGCGACGAAGAATTTCTGGCCACCATGCCCTCAGGCCGCGCCGTACCCTTCGACGGCAAAAGCAACGCCGCCGCCGGCCCCATGGAGATTCTCCTCGGCGCGCTAGGCTCCTGCACCGCGATAGACATCGTCCTGATCCTCGAAAAAAAACGCCAGAAACTCGCCACGCTCGAAATCGAAATCTCTGGCGAACGCGCCAAAGATCCGCCGCAGGTCTGGACCAAAATCGAAATGGTCTACCGCCTGTCCGGCCAACTGGAAGAAAAGGCCGTCCGGGACTCCATCGAACTCAGCCAAAACAAATACTGCTCCGTAGCCGCCATGCTCCGCAAAACCTCCGAAATCACCTACCGCTTCGAAATCCTTCCTCAGCCTTCGTAGGGGCACGCGGTGCCCGCTGCGGCAGAGCCATTCCTGGCTGTGCTCTTCCGTGCTTAACCGGGAGCCAACCAACGTAAACGAGCAGATTGAGAGGTCGCAACGCGTACTGTGTCGGATTAAGCAGACGCTGATGGTGCACAAGATCTCCAACGGTTCAACCTCTGAAAGAGCCGTTCCCCTTTCCCATTTGTTTTCAACAATCAGCTGACCGAAGCGAGTCATTTTAGTTGGCATGTGAGCTGCTCTTAGACACTCCGAGCGGCATGAAAAAACGCGAGTCTGTCTGCCGCTCCACTCTCGGTCAGCCAGCTCAGGTCGCCCGAGTGGGTGGTCTACCCAGAGTGGAACTGATTAGGTGAGGACCATAGTCGATGAGATTCGTCCTTCTCTCTCTTATCGCGGCCGCCTGTGTAGCCGGTCCGCATCCTATCCAAAATGCGAGTTCAGAGCCGACTGCTCGTGCCATCAAATTCCGCTTGCTGAACGGCAAGAATGGCAAGCCGATCAAAAACGAAAATCCGAGCATTTGGATTGGCGATGCAACAGAACCGATCAACCCCTACACGGACTCACACGGTGAAATCGTTGTGAATGTAACTGACATTAGATCCCAACAGCTTCGGGTACTGCCGGATTGGGATGCAGACTGCCGTTTCAAGGGTGATAGTGACGCTGGCATGCAAGTGAAGTATTCACTCAACAAAATCATCACCACCGGTGTCGTTAGTGAAAATCTCTGCGGGAAGCGTCGTATCGATCCCGTGCCGGGCGTGCTGGTGTTGTACCTCCGCCCAAGGACTTTCATGGAGAAATGGGCACTTTGATCGAAAGCCATCTCGGTTGTGCGCAGTTACTGTGGGCGGAATCCGCGTTGGATGCGCTGCTTTGGCTGCGAGGATCGTGGAACTTCCAAGGCCCCGTTCTCGTATGACACTATGAACCGATCCGGAAGCTACCTTTCCGCTTGCGTCTGCGTCAGAACAACAAGCAGAACCGGGAACCAAGGTACAAGAAGCAATCAGGCCCTCCGAACTTCCGTAAAATCCGGCGCGGCCCCGCGCGAATTCCTGCGAGAGCCGAAGAGGTAACGCGGACATGAGAACCCCTCAGTTTTTCGAGACGCTCTCGGCTGACGTGAAATTCGCGGCACGCGGTCTGCGCAAAAGTCCCGGCTTCCTCGCCGTAGTTGTTCTGTCCCTCGCGCTGGGAATCGCCGCCAACAGCACGATTTTCAGCGTAATGGACGCGCTGTTGTACCGCCCTCTGCCTTATCCGCAACCACAAAGCCTGGTGGTGATTTGGCAGGCCGACCAGGCTCACCCCGACTCTCTGCAGGCGCCTCCCATTGCGGAAAACGTGGACTGGACGAAACAGAACCATGTCTTTGAAGATATTTCGCTGAGCAGCTTCACGGACCAGGCGATCGTTTCCGGTCTAGGCGAGCCGCGGCCGCTGCACACGCAATACGTCACGCCCAACTTTTTCGCCCAGCTGGGAGCAAAGCCGATCCTCGGCCGCATTTTTCAGGAGGACGAGCAGCAAGACCTCTCGCAAGCCATCGTCATCAGCACGCCGTTCTGGAAGCGCGAGTACAACGGCGACCCGCGCGTTCTAGGAAAGAGCATCAATGTGGAAGGCGTCGTTTCCACCATCGTCGGAGTGATGCCTGCTGGGTTCGCTCCGTTCTACGGATTCCCGATTGATCTCTGGCTGCCGATCAATCCTGCCAACCCTCGCTACAACGCGCGATTTGATCACTGGCTGATGCCGGTGGCGCGCCTGAAACCCGGCGTGACGCTGCAGCAAGCGCAAGCCGATATGGACGTGATCGCGCGACGCATGGAACAGGATTATCCGTCAACGAATAAAGGTTTGGGCGCAAAGGTCTTTCCATTGCACGAGGATCTCTACCGCGGCGCCGGCAGCGCGCTGTACCCACTTCTGGGCGCTGTTGCGTTCGTGCTGCTGATTGCTTGCGTGAACGTCGCCAACCTGATGCAGTTCCGCACCGAAACCCGCCGCAAAGAATATGCATTGCGCATGTCTCTCGGTGCGGAACGCCGCCGCTTGGTGCAGCAGTTGCTCACGGAAAGCGTGTTGCTCGCGGTGATCGGAGGCGTGCTGGGCACAGTGTTGACGCTCGTGGGCATCCGAGTGTTCCTCGCGCTGGCCGGTGGAGATTTCCCGAACGCGGAGGCGATCACCTTGGACGGCCGCGTGCTCCTCTTTACGCTGGGAATTTCGCTTATCACCGCCATTTTGTTTGGGCTGGCTCCCGCCCTGCGCGCCTCTCGCCCCGATCTGAACGCGGTCCTGCGTGAAAGCGAGCGCAAAACCACATCCGCCTCCAGCCGCCTCGCTCGCCAGGCCTTGGTGATTTCGGAAGTTGCGTTGGCGATGGTCTTGCTCGTCGGCGCCGGCCTGATGATCAACACCATCTTGCATTTGAAGCGAGTGAATCCAGGATTTGATTACAACCGCCTGCTCACCATGGATTTCCAGCTTCCCGAGGGCGGCAAGTATCTGGAACGCGTGCCCGGCGGAGACATGGAACAAACTCTGCCGACTGCCACAAATTTTTATACGCGCTTGCTCGATAACGTTCGCGTGCTGCCCGGCGTTGAGTCCGCGGCGCTCATCGGCGCGTTGCCCTTGCACTGCTGCACGGAAGATTACACATTTTCAATCCTCGGGCATCCGGCGCCGCCTCCCGACGACCGGCCCGGCGCCGGATACAGCGAAGTCAGTTCCGGAATCTTCAGCACCATGAAAATTCCGCTGGTGAAGGGGCGTTATCTCGACGAGCACGACACCGAAAACTCTCCTTGGGTGATCGTCGTCAATCAAACGTTCGTGCACAAATATTTTCCGAACGAAGACCCCATCGGACAGCAGATCTTGCTGCGCTACGATCCTTACCCCGTGGATCAGCCGCGCCCGCGCCAGATCGTCGGCGTGGTGGGAGATGTAAAACATCGCGGCCTGGGCAGAGATACGCGTCCATTCGTTTACGCTCCCTACCTGCAGCAACCGGCCGTTTTTCCCGGCGGAGCAACCCGCGCCCATTTGCACGAGAATCTGGTTTTGCGCACATCGCTGGCACGTCCTGCAGGCCTTGTAGAAAGCGTTAAGCATGCCATCGCCAATATCGATCCCGATCAGCCCATCAGCAACATCCGATCCATGGAAGAAATAATGGGCGCTTCGCTGGGCGACTGGCGTTTTTACATGCAGCTACTGGGAATTTTCGCGAGTGTGGCAATCCTGCTGGCCGCCGTCGGCATTTACGGCGTGATGTCCTATTCGGTGAACGAGCGCACTCACGAAATCGGAATTCGCATTGCGCTGGGCGCGCAGCCTTCCGACATTCTGAAGCTGGTCACCAGGATGGGACTGAAGCTCACGTGCATCGGCGTAGTGCTCGGCGCAGCTTTGGCGCTCGGTCTCGCGCGCTTGATCACCACGTTTCTCTACGGCGTCAAGCCCAGCGATCCCATCACGTATGTCGCCGTCGCGCTGGCCTTGGCCGCCGTCGCATTCCTCGCCTGCTACATTCCCGCAAGACGCGCCACAAAAGTCGATCCCATGGTCGCGCTGCGTTACGAATAACCCGGACGCAATCCATCGCGCAGGACTTACCGAGAGCTCTCGCGAACCTATCAAGTAAGAGTTGCTGACGCGACGGCGAAGCTCCCGAACAGCTTCACAGAATAACCAATGTAGTGAAGCATCTAGTTGGGACTGCGTGTGAAATGTGAAAGCGGTTAGGATGCCTGTTTTTGCCAACCATTCAGCCAAGAACCTGAAGGGGAAGAGTGGCAAGACGATGCAGGGATTTTCATAACGGCCGCGCTAATTTGGCGGTCGCGCCGGCGCTGGCATTCCGGGCGCGATGAGGATCAAATGAAGCGAAGGGATTCCGTGCGGTTCGGATGCGCCACCGTGATCGCCAGCAAGCTGCCCCTGGCGTTGGCGCATCCATCGAAGACCACCGCCGACGCGGTGGATTTCACCTTGCAAATCGCACCCATGACGGTCGAGCTGGCTCCTCGGGTTGTGATCAGCACGCTACTTTCACCGACCATGGCGCCGGGACTTGCCACGGCTCAGCCAACGCGTGGTGACCGGTCTGTCTTCGTCACGTTAGTTGACCTTCCCGGCCCTTCGCCGAACGTCGCGGAGGGTGGGGGATTTTATCTTGCCTCGAGCCCTCCGAATTTTCCGCCGCGCTGAGTGCGACGCCCCCAAACCGTGAAGCCTCACCCAGCGAAGTTGCTCGACGAAGCGCGACCACGCGAAAACGGGTCCATCGCGCCGCACCGGCAACGGAACATAGCCAAGGTGGCCATGGCCCGCAGACTGGGAGTGCGGTTGTACTGGATGTGGCGGAAGGGCTGGGAATATGCAGAGTGGGTCAAATTCGGTTCGCACGCGGGACAGCTCGGTACCGGAGATGGTGTGCAGTAGAACGCCGTCCACATGAATGGGCATCCCGCTCCCTTGCGAGAGGGAGTTTGAACGAGTAATTATGGTCTGAAGCTGGGATCGAAGAGATGTGTGGGTCGGACTGAAACCGACCGAAAGATTACAGGCGAGCCGTGGTCGTCGACAGGGCCGAAGAACACGACGAACAAAGACACTGTTTGAAGTGAACGGAGAAGTGCGCTCATAAATGGCTTGACAGAGCCGACGTTGTTAGAGATCTCCGGTAACGCGACTAAGCGGGAGTTGGACAGCATCCGCGCGGCAACGAAGGAAAGAATGGGGGGCGCTTGTGATATGCTGCGCCCAATCTGGGAGCCAAAATAAAAATCCTGTTTAAGAAGGATCAGCTATGGAGCGCGAAAGCAAGCTCACGATTGCAATAGCCGCCGCAGTCCTCGCCGTCCTTAGCGCCACGGTCATTTACGCGCAGGAGCACGCGCAGGACAAGTACTCGCTGAAATCGCCGAGTGGAATCGCGTTCTCCGATTTCAGGGGATACGAGGACTGGGTGGCGGCCTCTTCGGCGCGGGTTGACGGAACGCTTAAGGTAATCGTTGCCAATCCGACCATGATCACGGCGTACAGGGCAGGTGTGCCGGAGGACGGCAAGCCTTTCCCGGAAGGTTCCATGATCGTGAAGCTCCAGTGGAAATCTAAGAAGAGCACGGAGGCCCCTTTCGCCGTGGAGGTGCCGGACGTCTTTTCTCAAGCTTTTGTCATGGAAAAGGACAGCAAGCGATTTCCGAAAAGCGGCGGATGGGGATACGCGGTGTTCAACTACGATGCGGCATCGGACAAGTTCGCGGCCGATCCCAAGAGCCTCTCAGACTGCGGAAACGCGTGCCACACTGCAGTGAAGGCGAAGGACTACATCTTTCATCCGTACCAGAAGCGTTGAACCACGCTGGTTCCGGCATCAGTGCCCCAAGGCGCTCCAACAGCGATTAACCCAGAGACGCGCTAAGTCCTGACTAATGCCGTTATCGTACCAGTGAGCAATGGTGCGTTACACGACACAAGTGAAACAAGGCAGCCACAGAGACGCGATTCGCGTGCCACGGGAAGGGCGTGTTCTTATGAAGAAAAATGAAGAATAAAATCTCTTGAAACGGTCGGCGTCGTTAGAGATGACGCTCAACCGGATGAGTTGAAGGCCTTCTTCGGTCCGGTTCGGATTGCGGCATGTGGCACACGTGATCCGGGAAATCGTCTACGACAACCGAAGAATCGCATTCGCGTTCCAGACGTCTGAACATGACGTCAAAAAAAAAGGCGGCTCGCGAAGAGCCGCCTTTTCTAAGGTGGGGACGGTCCGGTCAGAAGATGAACTTACCCGTGATTTGGGCAATTCTCTGATCCGTGGCAGCGGCCGCAAACGCTCCATAAGGCGACGTCGGCGTGAACTGCATGAAGGCTACCTGACCAAAGAACGGCGCGTTGGTGTTCGGATAAGGCGCACCATAATTCGCATGGTTGAACCAGTTGTAGGCGCTCAAACCAATCTGGAAAGTCGCTCGCTCGGTGACTTGAAAACTCTTCCGAACGCTCAAGTCGCCTCCCAGGAAGCCCGGTCCACGGAACGCGTTGCGGCCCACATCACCCATAAAGCCCGTGCTGGGCTGCACTAAATCCGCCGGCGTAAAACATGCAACCAGCACACAGGCTCGCCCGTTATTGAAGTTCCTCTGGGTGAAGCTGGGCACCGGCTGCGCAAGGATAGTTGCACCAAATGAAGTCGTACCTCCCAGGTTGTTGCCCGCCAGGCTCGCAGTCGCTCCGCCGTCGACGATGCTGAAGGGGAATCCGGTGCGGTAGAACATCGTGCCGGAAACCATCCAGCCACCGATGGCTGCATTCACCAAGCGGTTCTCGCTCTTGAACGGCAGTTGGTAGACGTAGCTGCCCGATATCTGGTGCCGCGCGTCGTTATCCCCTGAGGCATATTGCGAGCGCAGATCGTAAGGATTGACCTGCGTGAGGATGCTGGTGATAACGCTGAAGGGCTCTTCTGGCACGTTCGAGAGCTCGTCCAGCGCATGAGAGTACGTATAGTTGAGGCGGCCGGACAATCCCCGCCACTGGTTTTCCTGGATGGAGAACGTAACGCCGTTATAGTTCGATACTGCGCCGCTATAGAGATAATCCACACGGCCGACACGCGGGTCTGGCGCGGTTGCCGGAAGGTTGCCAAAACCAAAGCCGTTCAAGGTGGGATTCAAAACTAAACCGTCATACCCATGGTTGCCAACGTAATTGGCCGAGACGACCGTGCGCGCCCCGAAGGTATGCTGTACTTCAAGGTTCCACTCAACGTACTTCGGATTCTGGAAGTTGCGGCTGACGTCATTCAGGTTTGGAACGGAAAGTGCGCCTTGCGAGTTAAGGCAACCTCCAAACGGCTGAGCTGCGCCCGCGTACCCACCGCCGCTCGAACCGCCCGTCGTCAAACTTCCGCCGCTGTTATAATTCGACAAAAAGGCGCTGTTGCACTGCGTCACCAGGTTCACGCCGCTGCCCGGAAATGCAGTGGATGCCGGGGACGCCAAGTCGAACGCCACGCTTCCCGTCGGCACGTTGAACAAGTTCACCTGCGGGAAATTCGTGTTGAACAGGCTCAAAAGACCGCCGGGGTAAAGGTCAGTGAAGAGGCCCACGCCCCCGCGAATCACTGTATTTTGACCGACCGGGCTCCAGGCGAGGCCGAACCTTGGCTCGAAAATAACCTTTTCAATCCCCGGAATAATCGTTTTATTGCCGGTCGGGAACGATTCATCGTATGGAATCGTCGCTCCGTGCGCCGAGTCGTTAAACGGCGTAACGGGCAAGCTGGCGCAGCTGGACTGGCATATGCCGCCCGAGTTGCGATCGGCCCGCAGCGTCATCGTCAATTTTAGCTTGGAGTTGACGCGATACTGGTCCTGGAAGTACAAGCCGAAGCTATAGAAGGCGACGGGTTGTTTGATCTGAGACGCAAAGTTGTAAATTATGCTGCCGCAGCCAAGCTGACTATTCGCCATGACGTTGCAGCCTGTAGGCGCAACTTGATCATTCGCAAAACCAAACAAGGTGACGTCGACCTCGGGATACAGGGTGTTTTCCGCCGCGGTAAAGTCCGTGACGTCGTCTCTCTTGAAGTTCACACCCATCTTGAAATCGTGGTTTCCTCGCGTCACCGACAAGTCATCCACCAACTGCCACTGCTCCACATGACGGCCTTCTGGGAACTGGAAACCTGCGGCGAATCCGTTGGGATTGCCCGATCCGGTGCCCAGCGGAGTCAATGCGCCATCCACGAGAAATTCAAGGTTGCCCGGAAAAAGGCCCAACGCCGACGACGGATTCAAATTGCCGAAAACCGCGGAGTAATACAGGTCGGAGAAGATGAAGTTGTTCACAACGGTCGGAGAAAATATGTGGGTGTAGTTCAGCTGACCTTCATCCTGGGGCTGAATGCTCGAATTGTTAAACGCAGGGTTAATTGGGTCGGTGTAAGTCGGCTGCACTCCCCGATCGAATTTGACCCGGCCGAAGATCTTGTCGTTTGCCCCTAAATTGTAGTCCACCCGACCGCTGAGCAACCATTCCTTGTTTCCGCTGGATACGGACTGCGAAAAGCTCTCGGTGCAAGCACCACCTGTGGCCCCTGGCGCGGTCAGGAATCCCGGGCAGCTGTTGGCATTTGGTTTCGCATTGCCGATACCGGGGGCGTTGTTGTATAGCTTGAAAACATTCGCATAGAACGCCTGCGTTGCCGCATCTGCAGGAACATTTCCCAGCACGAAGCTCTCAAAAGCTGGCGTGGGCACGCTGACGGGCTGGATTGCACCGAAAATGTACCGGATTCCTTCGGTATTCACGAAGAAGTACGCTTTGTCTTTTAGGATCGGACCGCCCAGGGAAGCCGCCCACTGGTTGTTGTTTTCAAATGGTCTCGTATTAGGCGAGTCTGAAGCAAGCTCGTGGGCTTTGTTAAGGGGGTCGTTAGCGGTGAGCGCCCGGCCTGTCCAGTTGTAAACCGCGTCGCCGTGAAAAGCGTTGCTGCCGGACTTCGTGCTGTAATCGATTTGAGCGCCTGCCTGACGGCCATATTGTCCGGTGTAACCGTTGCTCACCACCGCAACTTCCTGCAGTTCATTGCCGCCCAGCAGCAAATTGCTGGAGCCTGAATTGTTCAGGTTCAAGAACGCATCGTTGTAGTCGTTGCCATTGACGGTGAAAAGGTTGGAGGTGCCAGGAAGACCGAAGGCGCTGAAGTTGCCGTAGCCACCGCCTGTCGCGTTGTTCATGGTGATGCCCGGCGCGGTCTGGGCCACGTAGGTAATGTCGCCGCCAGGGTTCGGGATATTTTGAATCTGGTTCGTATCGAAATTCGAGGAGATGTTGGCGTCTTCGGTTTGCAGCAACGAGCCTTGTTCCGTGACCGTAATGGTTTCCGAAATAGTGCCAACTTGCAGCTTTACGTTGGCAAGCGCAGTTTGCCCCAGAAGAACCTCGACTGTCTCACTCACCTGCTTAAAGCCAGTTAGTGATACCGACACGACGTACATACCCGGCTTAAGCAGGGTGAATTGATAGACGCCCGTCGATCCGGTAGTCGCAGACAGGATCTCCCCCGTGGCCTGGTTTTTTAAGTTCACCGCGGCACCCGCAATTGCCGAACCTGAAGGATCGGTCACGTTTCCAGTGAGGCCCCCTGTTATCACGCTCTGCGCCGACACCAGAGTCGGCAACAAGAGCAGCAAAGCTATAAACCAAACGGTGAGTCGGAAGTGCTTGTCACATCGCAATCGCATTTTTCAGCTCCAGTCTTCTATGAAATTTTCGGAGACCGCTAATCGATGGGCTAACCTCACGCGCCAACACGTAAAGCACCTTCGTCTCCGTTCTGTGCGCCAAATAAGTTGTTTGCTCACGGGCGGTTACAAGAATGCGGAGGGATCAGATATGTTCAAAGCTATGAGAAATGATGGCCTGATCCTATTGTCTGGAAAAATACTTGAGTGAAAAAGCTGCGTTGGGCGCTTTCGAGGCCGGGGCGCTCGATTATTTTTTTGATGAATTACTTTGTTATCGGGTCAGCAATCGTTTCGAAGCGTGGAGAAACACGGTCAGTGTTCGACGCATCTTTCGCAAACAAAATGGAGACATACATCCTGGAGAAGCGGAGAAATAAGGCGGTGTGCCGCGCCTAGTGCAGTTGCGCGAATTCCTGTGTGACGTACAGACTTCCGTCCGGCGCTCGAGCAACTCCGACTCCGACGTGGGTGTAGTTCACGTTCAGGATATTCCAGCGATGATTCTGCTGGAACTTCGGCTCATTCATGAACAAGGACTCGGCCTCGCTGACTCCTCGGCAAATGGCGATGTTTTCCCCGGTTGCGCGCCACTTGATTCCCGCCGTTGAAACGCGGCGCGCCGGAGAACTCCCGTCCGCACCCTCATGACTGAAGTATCCATTCCGGGCCATTTCCTCCGAATGCATCCTGGCTACTGCCGCCAGCCGGTCGTCCCACTGGAGCGCAGGCGCGCGACCCCCTGTTTCGCTAGTGTAAGACTGATCTGCGCGGTCGCGGTTGATCAGCTCCCACATCTGTAACTCAAGCTGGCCGGCTCGATACGGAAGGCCAGCGCGCTGCGGAACTGTCTGTGAAGAAAGCGAACTCGCCGGGAGTAATGCTAAGAGCAGCGCCGCCAGAATAGTCGCGGCATATCCCTTGATGTGGCTGGTAAAGCGGCTGGCGCATCTTGTTGGAGTTGGCATGAAGTTCTTGCCCACACCACAACCCTACGCTCGGTTAAGTCACCGAAATACTGTCCGAAAGGCCAGCTTCCGTGCTGGTATGCGCGACCACTGACGCAAGCCGTTTAATGGAAATGAAATCGGGCAAACCATTATGTCCAGTAAGGCAGCTAGGCGGGAACAAGGCCACAAGCATCTCATTCCAGATGACTTGCTTTCACCGGAATCCAGCCCAGCCGCTGCTTTCTGAATCCAGCCGGATTGGCCGGGGAAAGTACTCCCAGAAACCACTATTAGCGAGTTCGCTAGTCCTAGGGTTCACAGTCCTAGTAACACTTCTCCTACCCTATATATTCAGATTAGGAGATTCTCACCATGCGATCCGTTTGTGGACCCGTTCGGACCATGCTGCCGTTCCGTTTTCACGGACGCATCCAGGGTGTGCTCGCTGCGCTGGTTGTAATCCTCGGACTGCTGAATCTGGCGGGCTGCAACGCGGGCTTCGAAGGAGCCAAACCGCTCGCGCCGTTGATCATCTCGCAGCCTGGCAACCAGACAGTCACTGTCGGACAGAGCGCAACGTTTACCGTGACCGCGACCGGGACGGGTCCGCTGACTTACCAGTGGTACGTAAACGGGGTTCCGATCAATGGTGCGACTTCCAGCACTTATACGACGCCGCCCACCACGGCGGGGCAAAGCGGTTTGGTTTACACCGTGACCGTGTCGAATTCCGTGGGCAGTGTGACCAGTAACGGGGCAACGCTCACCGTGCAAGTCATACCCCCGGTCGCCGGAAGCCTGGTGCCGAGCAATGCGACCCCGCCCTATAACTCGCCCGTAATGCTGATTCCCACGTTTTCAGGGGGAACGGCCGTCATTGGTTCAACGGGCGTCGGCAGTTCCGATATCACTGCGTCCGCTGTAAGCGGTGGCTCCTACCCAACCCCAGCTTTGACTTCCGCCAAAACATACACGCTCACGGTTACGAGTCCCCAGAACACCGTGGTTTCGACGATCTGCGTCGTAACACCAACCCCCGTCACGATCACGCCGATTATGCCGGCGAATCAGACCACCGCGCCCGGCCAACTTACTTTCACCGCAACGGCGAGCGGCGGTTTGACGAATGGATTGACGTGGACCGCATCCACAGGAACCTTTGCCGGAAACGTTTGGACATCACCGACGGTGCCAGGCACTTACACCATCACAGCAACGAGCGTGGACGAACCCTCTGTCTCCGTTTCAACGACGAGCACGATCAGCGGTCCCACGATCACAACCCAGCCGGTGAGCCAGCACGTTTGCACCGGATCGAGCATCGTGCTAAGTGTGACCGCCTCGTACGCGGCCAGTTACCAATGGAACTTTAACGGTACACCGATTCCAGGGGCCACCAGCTCGACCTACACCATTGCTACGGCGGCGACTGGCAACGCGGGAAATTACACCGTGACGGTGACGAATGGAGCCGCAAGCGTAACTTCGGCTGTCGCCACGATTGCTGTCGGATCGCAAATCACGTCGAACCCCGCAAGCGTGACGATACTTCCAACACAAACTGCGGTTTTTTCAGTGGCGGCCCAAGGACTGAGCCCGTTCACGTATCAGTGGTACCAAATTCCTTCCGGCAGTGCCACCGGCGCTGCCATCCCTGGCGCAACAGCAAGCACCTACACAACGCCGCCGGTCGATTCCAGTTACAACGGCGCTCAATACTACGCAATCGTCACGGATTCCTGCGGAACGACTCCACTCACCAGCACTTCGGCCACGCTTACGGTGACGACGGGAAATGCCGCGCCTACCATCATCACTCAGCCGGTTGGCGCAACCGTCGCGCCGGGAGGAACGACCACGTTTAACGTCGTCGCCTCCGGCACGCCTGCGCTCAGCTATCAGTGGTATGTGATTCCCCCGGGACAAACGACAGGAGTCGCGGTCACAGGGGCCACGTCCGACTCCTACACCGTGCCGAGTTCAGCCACCGCGGTCAGCGACGACCAGAGCCAATACTATGTGGTCGTGACGAACGCCTACGGGCAAGCAGTCTCACAACCGGCAACTCTCGCAGTCGGCAGCGGGATTCTGATCACGCAGCAACCAGTGACTCAATATGTGAATGTAGGATCGTCCGCGACCTTTCAAGTGGTGGCGACTTCCAATCTCCCCTTGACGTACCAGTGGTACGAAGCCGCACCCGGCAGTTCCACTTTCACGGCCATACCGGGCGCGACCAGTACAACCTACACATCGGGTCCAACCGCGAGCACAGACTCCGGTTCCGTTTTTTATGTGGTTGTGAGCAACGGAGTCACGGCGTCTGTGACGAGCGTCTCCGCGGGCCTGTTCGTTGGCCCATTGCAGGGCGTTCCGAATCTTTGCGACTCGAACTGGTCCCCACTGGGCGATGCGACGGCGGAAGCGGGCTGCAGCTACCAATTGACGGCCGCAACCGGCGACCAGATAGGCGTGCTGGTCTGGCCGAGTCTGATTTCCACCGGCGACGTCCAGCTCACCTTTACGATGACGCTCAGCAATCCGAGCACTGTTCCTGCCGACGGCTTCACAGTGGTTTTCGGCGATCCCTCGTTGGGAGCGACCACCACGAGTGAAGGGTTGCCCGGCATGGGCCTGGGAGCGAAAGGAATTCCCGGGACCGTGTTCGGCTTCGACACTTATCACAATGCCGGAGACCCGCCGGTTCCCTATGTGGGCGTGGGTAAAGGTCAAGCTGCACTATTCGAAAATCCGTGGTTCAACGTCAACACCAGCATTCCAGTGCTCGTCGCGGATGGCATGACTATTTCGCACACCTACACCATCACAATCGATCAGGGTCAAATGGTGGTGACGCTCGATGGCGTGCAAGTAATGTCTGGAGCCGTTGCGGTTCCCCCGGTGGCTTATTTCTACATCACCGCTTCCACGGGTGGCTCGTACGAGCAAGCCGTGATCAGTAACGTCTCGGCCACCGTTTCGGTGCCGTCGAATTGACGTTAGTTGCCTGATGAAAGTTGTTTGAGGAGAATCGCGAATGCGATCGTTCTTGTTGGCGACAATTTTCTTATTTGCGGGAGCTACGGCTGCCGTGGCGCAGGACTCCTACAAGGGCGATGCGGCTGCGACGTATGAATGGGTGCGCGCCAATGCGGGTCCCGGACAGTGCGGATGTTTTGGCGTGAACGGAGGAGGCTTATCGGGCTCCTGGAATTTCCACGATCGCTGGTCTCTGGTTGCGGACATCAGCGCACAGAACGCGAACGGCGCTCCCACTGCCGGAAGCTCATTGACCTTAGTGTCGTATTTGGCCGGAGCGCGGTACAGGCTTCCGCAACCGTGGTTCGAAGGGAAACATAAGCCGGAGCCCTTTGCACAAGTGCTCGTGGGCGCCACTCATGCCGGCGGCGGAGTGGCTGGAGTAAGCGATGGGTCTTACCAGTTTGCCAGCCGCGTCGGCGGAGGCGTTGACGTGCCGTTGAATTCCCGCTTCGCGCTGCGAATTGTTCAAGTCGATTATTATTTGACTACTTTCGCAAACTCCACCAACGACCACCAAAACAACTTGTTGATCGCCGCCGGATTTGTGTTTCACTGGTCCCGATAGAAACTCATCCCCGCCCAGGATTGCGGTATCGTCCATCGCGCAAGCAACAGCCGCGCTCTGAACACAATGGCGTTTCCGGATGAGTGTCGATAACACGGATCATGACAAACTAGCTGCTAGATCCTCATAATCGCCTTTCTCGGACGACTGAGGTGCTACTTCACATCTCCGGTAGCGCGTGCGGGTTCAAAGGGTCGGTGCAACACCATCGAGAGCATTGATTTGACAATACTTCCGCGGGAGAACTACGCGTTTGGCTTCACTCGGACAAAACCTAGCGCGGGCAGCGTGCCTGCTGGTCTAACCCTAGCAAGTGATTCTGGCTCTTGTTTTCAATGCCAGCGGGGTTCTAGCTCAGTGTTGCGTCGACCCATTGAGATCACCGCCCTTGCCGGGCATGTGGATTCAAGCTTCCGGTAACGCGGTTCGCCCGGAGTTCTTCCGATTCTCGGTCTTCCTCGTGCGGCTCGGACGAGGCTGGGCTAAACTATGCGGCCATGAGCGCCATCGACGAAGTACTCGCAGCAAACGAAATCTACTCGCGCACCCATGAATTGCGCAACCAAACCCCGCGTCCCGCGCGCAGGCTTGCGGTCCTGACCTGCATGGATACCCGGCTTTCAATTCGCACTCTGGGGCTGAGCACGGGAGACGCGCACATCATCCGCAATGCCGGAGGCATCGTTACCGAGGACACGCTGCGCTCACTGGTCGTATCGCACTATCTGCTCGGCACTGAGGAAATCATGGTTATCAATCACACCGATTGCGGCTTGATGCAAACGAGCGAACAGGATTTGCGCACCAGAATCCAGAAGCACACCGGAACGGCCGCCGTTGCTCCCGCCTTCTTCTACGCCTTCCAGGACATCGATGAAAATGTCCGCCACCAATTGCAGAAGCTCCGCACCCATCCCTGGATTCCCAAGCGCGTCGCTGTCCGCGGCTTCGTCTACGACGTCGCCACCGGCCGTCTCCGCGAAATCAATGACGCCTGATCGAAGCGGGCCCGATAATTCGGCGCGACTTATCAGTTCTTACATAGCTTACGGATTTGCGCGCGAATCAGACGTTGCGGGAAGGAACCGGACCAGAGATCTCTACCCGGGGACGCCTGAATGGCAGTCGGCAAAGGTACACGATGTACCATACGGCAAGCGCGTCCAGAACGAACCCTATGCCCGCCATAAACCGGTAGATAAGATTGACCACCGCCCAGTCGCCGATCCCGTTGACGATCGCGCGCGTGTGTGGGTCGCTGATCTGAGTGCAGTCAGTCGCAAGGAAACTATGGGAACACTGAGGAAACACGATCCCGAACCCATAAGTCGTCAGGGTATTGAGCACCAGCACCACACCAGCCACATGCACCAGAACCGTAACAACCACATGCTGCCAACCCGTGAGCAGGTTTCTCTCTAACGCAATTAACCCGAACGAGAGCGCGAGTACCGCCAGAACCACGACGGCCAATAACACCCCACTCCCGGTTGCTTCCTTGTGCGAGTGATCCGCTGTCGCCAGTATTGCCCACTTCTTCGATTCACTGGAGTCGCGCGGCACGCCGATTCCCCGCTCGTACATATCGCTGAGCTGTAGCCGCGCATGGTAATTCCCGCCCTGAGCGGCCAGCTGATACCAATGGGCCGCCTGCGCATAATCCTGCGGCACACCCTTGCCGGAGTAATACATCAGGCCCATGCGATCCTGCGCTTTCGCATTGCCCTGATCCGCGGCGAGCTGAAACCATTTCAGCGCCTCCGCGTAATCCGGCCGATGACCCTCGGTCCGGCCCTCGTAGTAGAGTATGCCCAGCTCCACCTGCGCGTTGGCATCACCTTTTTCCGCGGACGCAACCAGACGATCGAATCGAGAATGCGCTGGCTCCTGCCCAGTCGTCCGAATCGCCCCTGCCGTTAGCAGAAGGACAAGGAACCAGACGCACCACGATAAAGAGTCCGGACTAGAATGTTTTTGCATACGCTCAGAGCGCGTCGACCGACGGCCCTATGAAGATGAGTGTATATCGTCCGGGCCTGTACCGGCGGTTAGCCGTTTCGGCTTGTCAACTCTCGGTTAACGCCTTCCTCCGAGCGCCTGATTAATGCGCCAACCGCCACCGCGACAATCCCTTGTCACACCTGCTGCGAATTGCATACAATCGCGTGCTGTTCTTTATCATTCACTCTTTTCTGTTCTTCCTGGGGGAATTGCATGGGCCGACGCATCGCCGCAAAAATTACCGGAGTGGCTGGATACGTTCCGCCGCGCGTGGTCACCAATCTCGATCTGGAAAAACGAGTGGACACCAGCGACGAATGGATTCGCACCCGCACCGGAATTCGTGAGCGGCACTACGCCGATCCCGGTGTAGCGACTTCCCATCTGGGCGCGGAAGCGGCGCGCAAGGTTCTAGCTCTCCGCGGCGTCAGCCCCGACGAAATCGGCCTGATCATCGTCGCCACCGTCACTCCCGATATGCTTTTTCCCGCCACTGCCTGCCTGATCCAGGATCAGCTCGGCGCGAAAAATGCCTGGGGATTCGATCTCTCCGCCGCCTGCTCCGGCTTTCTCTATGCGCTCACCGTCGGCGCGCAATTCGTCGCCAGTGGCGCGCACAAAAAAGTGCTCGTCATCGGCAGTGACGTGATGACTTCCATTCTGGATTACACCGACCGGGCCACCTGCGTTCTCTTCGGTGACGGGGCCGGCGCGGTTCTCCTCGAAGCCGCCACCTCGGATTCCGAAGGCATTCTCGATTTCGTGCACGATGTGGACGGCTCCG